>Ga0123355_10004218_pt1 | contig 20869 bp, 22 predicted proteins | sample TergutEmb28metaG_3_FD_89872 | JGI IMG/M metagenome (GOLD analysis project Ga0123355, IMG submission 89872) | Embiratermes neotenicus P1 segment gut microbial communities from Petit-Saut dam, French Guiana - Emb289 P1 | ecosystem: Host-associated > Arthropoda: Insects > Digestive system > Gut ...
GAGCCTTTTATAACCAATTCTTTATTATGCGTTAAGTGTTGCCACAATAGACTTTGCTAAGTCTAAATCTGCCTGTCCATGTGGTACTGCAAAGGTAATTGTGTATGAATAATCCCCTATTACCGTAAAGAACTGTACAAAAGAGGATTCTACTCCCATCATAACAATATCTGACTGGTAAAATGTAAAGTAGTTATTTCCAATATATTCCCCGTATATATCGCCTGTGCGTTCAAAGCTGTCAAATACACTTGCGAACATTTCGTCGTACATAGCCGCAAACATTTCTTTTATGCCGTCATCCTGTAGCAGTCCCTGTGTAAGCCCGGAAGCAGGGGATAAAACAATGTTTGTATTTGCCATAAACAAGCCTGAAACAGATGTAGGATCAAACCACTGGATTGCTGCCATTGTAGAGCCATAGTCCTGCGAAAACAATAAGTCAAGTGCTTCTTGTCCTATGGAATCCGCAAGGGCTTCCCGTGCCATATCATCTACCAAAGAAGACAATGCATCGCTGCTTATCCAGCTCTCTGGATGATGTATGCTAAACCCGTATCTGGCACTAACATACTCAACAAACCCGGCTGGTACGGCTATAGCTTGACCTTCGGTAGCGGCTTCGTATTCTTCTTGCGGGGCAACATACTCATATTCTGTATACTCATATTCGGTATACTCCGCTTCATATACATAGGGTTCGTCCTGGGGCTCTTGGGCCTCTGTGTCAGATGGTGCGTCTGCTACCGTTGATGTGGCATTATCACCTGTATCATTCACACATCCGGTAAGTGCAACTGTTACGCCCATCGCTAACAGCAGCAAATAGATTCCAAATTTTTTCATAGTATAACCTCCTAGATTTTGCGTGGTTCGTATTTAATTGAAAATGAACTCACGAAAATCCACTATAGCATAACTATGAAAATGTCTCAATATTCAAAAAATACCAATTACGCCGGGGCTCCCACCGCAACACCATATACAGTGTACTCTTCCAGGCCGTCTATGCCAATAACATCGTCGCAAACTTTTTGGTCGTAGGCAGCCATACAGCAGCTCCCCAACCCTAATGCCGCAGCACTAAGCATGGCATTTTGCCCTAAGTGGCCCAAATCAATTAATACTACACGATGGGCAAGTTCATGATACCGCCACTCTGCCTTATATGGGATGCATGTATAGAAAAATACGACTGGAGCTTTTGCAGCCCATGCCTGGCCTACCACCATATTTGTTACGGTTGTTTCGTAATCTGGGATATCTCCAAGACGTTCAATTTTTACGGTTTTTTCGCCTATGCTTTCTGCAGGCAAGTAATGATATAAACCCGGGGTTAAACCTTCAACGTTTTGCACGGTAATGTATGTTTCAAAAGGATGGCGTGCGCCGCCGCTTGGTACAGGACGGAATGTGGCAACTTCGTTGCGGATGTGTTGTATGCCGTTCACACTCCATAGCATAAAGGCCAATTCTGCCTGAGTCATGGGCTTGTTAGCATAGCTGCGCACACTGCGGCGAGTATCCAATAAGTTTGCATATGTTACATTGGTGATGCCCTCGAAAAGCGGCAGAGTTATTACTTCGCCTGTAACAGGCTTACCAAACGCCGGCGGCGTAACGCCTTTTGACTGGTCGCTTTCCGCCATTTTTTCTTTAAAAGACGGGCATTGCATAAACAAGCGGTTCTGGTTCATTTTACTCATGGTGGCTTGCTCCTTTTCAATTTTATGTTAGTTCATATTTTACCATGAATGTCGGCTATGCGTATAGTCTCACCTTTTCGTGGCTACAATTTTCATCATAAGAAGGTGTAGTCATAAGAACCTAAAACAGTTCATGTGGCGATATAAAGGAGACAGGAAAATGACAGGAAAAACAGAACGGGTTGTATTGGTAAAAGGGGACGAAAAAAAATGGTACAAACAAGCAATTTTCATAGTAAACGCAGATATATCGGCAGAAAGCTTACCTGTGGATTTTGTTGCGGAAGCGGAAAAAATCATCAGCGAGTATAACTTAAAAAGCGAAGATAAAAAGGCCGCACCAAAGAACGTGATAATATCTCCCGCTCAATTAAAGGTGCCGCCACTCGAAAACGATATATACAAACCCAGCATAGTGGTTAGTGTATTAATGGTGCTGGCTTGTATTGTAATTATAACTATAATAACACATGGGTTATTGCGTTAATATGAACATTAAATAAATCCTTTCTTATTATGAAACCGCAAAAACAATTTACGCCCAATGTCAAACACAATAACCGTAGATGCAAGGGCTATAACCATTGTCAATTCGCCAAAACTAAGACCTGTAGTGCGGAAAATGGCACCGCCATAGTAAATCAGCAAAATTTGCATGACAGACACTGCAAGCATGATGCCTATGAACATTTTATTCTTTTCGATGTACGCTAAAATGTTAAGGCGATAGGTTCTGGCATTTAGACTATTAAACACACCGGCAAATATAAACAGGGCAAAAAACGCAGTTAAAAAATATCCTTCGTCGCTGCGGAAAGCCTCGAAGAAAAAGGGCAGCTTGAAAAAGGCCAGGCTTAACAAAGTAGTGTAAAGCCCCGTTGACACAATCTGGTTAAACATATAGCCGTTGATAATTGGCTCGTTACGCTTTTTAGGGGCCTCTTTCATATATTCTGCCAATGGCGTTTCACCGGCGTAGGCAAGCCCAGCCAAGGTGTCCATTATCATGTTTATCCACAACATTTGAATTACTGTTACGGGCACAGGTACGCCAATAAACGGCCCTATTACCGAAACACCTACGGCACAAAAATTAATAGTCAGTTGAAAAATTAAGAATTTGCGAATGCTTTTAAAAATTGTACGACCATAAAGTATAGACTTAACAATGGAGACGAAATTATTGTCCAGTATAACAATATCGCTGGCCTCTTTAGCAATTTCCGTACCGTCGCCCATGGCAAAGCCCACGTCGGCACGCTTTAATGCGGGAGCATCGTTTACGCCATCCCCGGTCATTCCTGCGACAAGTCCCATTTCCTGGGCTAGACGTACTAGCCGCCCCTTATCGGATGGTAAGGCACGAGCAACCACCCGCAGCTTAGGAAGCAACCTTTTTACTTCATTATCATTTAGTTGGTTCAATGTTTGACTTGTAAGGATTCCCGCAGTTTCTCCTGGAGGAATCAGCCCTAGTTTTGCAGCAATATTAATGGCAGTATCCTTGTTGTCCCCCGTAACCATTACAACTTGTACACCGGCGTCAAGTACTTCTACAACGGCCTTTTTTGCCTCTGGGCGCACTTCGTCACGTATACCAATGAAGCCAACTATGGTAAGGTTTTGCCTGGCTTCAGCATCTTTTGCATTTTCCGCTTCGCACAGTGCTAATAATCTTACACCATCCTTGGCTTGCAATGTTAATGCTTCTTTTAATGAAACGGGATGCGTGAAATTAACTTTTTCGCCCTTCTGCCCATATGCATAGCGGCAGTTGGGCAGTAAATTCTCTGGGGCACCTTTAATAAGCACTCCCCTATCCTCCCCAGATATTTCCGCTACAGAAAATTTGTCCTTAGAGTTAAAAGGCCTTGTAAAGCTCTTTTGGCATAAGGGAAGTTTAGCCGCATCTTTCTTTACATATTCAAGTAGCGCCCGGTCTGTAGAGTTACCGCCAACTGCAATTGTTTTTAGCTTTTTGGAAACCAATTGGGCACTATTATTGTAAAATGCGTTAAGGGCCACACGACCATAAAGGGAGAACCCTTTGTAAATGGGCAAGCCCTTAAACTCGCTTGCACCAATGACTTTCCCAGACGCTGTAATAAAAGTTGTGACTTCTAATATGCCTTTGGTCAAAGTCCCGGTCTTGTCTGTAAAAAGTATGTTTAGGCTGCCAGAGGTTTCGATTCCCACTAATTTTCGTACCAAAACCTTGTCTTTTAACATGCGGCGCATATTGGCACTTAGCACCACGGTTATCATCATTGGTAAACCCTCTGGCACCGCCATTACAATAACAGTAATGCCTAATGTAACAGCCATCATAATGTCGCCAAAAACCCGAGGAAAGTCCGTTAAGTGCGTCATAATTAAGGCAGAGTTAAACTGATTTGCCAGTACAATAGAATTAAAAAGATTTGCCACAACAACAATAACCGCTGCACCGTATCCAAAATAACTTATAAGCTTTGCAAGCTGGGTAAGTCTTGCTTTTAGTGGGCTTTCTATTGTAGATTCCTGCACGTCTATAGCCAGTTGTCCATAAAAGGTTGCATCGCCTACTCTTGTTACTATCATTTGCCCCTCGCCGGCACAAACGACACTTCCCCGGAATAGACCGGAGGGTGATAAAAAATCCCCAAGATTTGTTGTGGAGTTTGCAATAGCCTGGGGGCGGTTTACGGCAAGTTTATGGGCCTCTTTTGTCTCGCCATTCAGGGCAGACTGGTCAACGTCTATCTCGCCACTAATAAGCACGCCATCCGCCGGTATTCGTTCTCCTGCCTGGATATACACTATATCCCCCACAGCAATTTCCCCAATGGGCAGTTCAACTATTTTGTCGTCACGCTTGACACGACATTTTACATGGGCGGCTTCTTCATTGAGTTTTTCAAAGGCAGACTCACTCCCATACTCCGACAAAGTTGAAATAAGAGTTGCGAGCAGCACCGCCACTGCAATGCCCGCCGATTCGTACCAGTTGGCATCCCGTATCATAAGCAGTAAGTTAACGCCCAAGGCAACCAACAATATACGAATAATTGGGTCACCAAAACTGGCTAAATATCGTTTTATAAAGCCATCCTTTATTTTTTTTGTTAAGGTGTTTGTGCCATGCTGCTTGGCAGATGCCGCTGCTTGGGCTGTTGTTAAGCCTTTATATAATTTGTCCTTCATGTCCAACCACCTCTATAGAGAGGCGAAGCCCCATACCCCGCCAATATAATGCGTAAAGCCAATTTCTATATAGGCGGTAAAATTGTTTTATTAGCCGATACCATGTCGTCCGCCTATGAACTTAAGACATACATATGTAGCCAAGCCTGTTTGTAGAACATTAATATCCAGGACATTTATATTGACGTACACTTACTTGTACTTTAAACTTTCCAGGCACGGTAACTCACAGACAGGAGGTGGACACATGTTCATAAACAGTAAACACACAGAACTCGGTTCTCTCCATGCAAAGTTGTAGGGAGACATTTATGGCAGGTGCTAACTAATTTTATTGCACAAGCCAAACCCTTTGCATGGAGTAAAATATTCTCCCTCCGACTTTGCACCTTGTTAGATTTACAAAATTTTTACAAGGGGCTGAAGCCGGATGAAACATATAAAAGCACAATCTGTATTTCCTGAACCTCTTTTGGCAGAAATGCAGAAATATGTGCAAGGTGAATTGGTGTATATACCAAAACCCCCAACAAGTTACAAAAAATGGGGAACCAATACAGGAACAAAAAATATGATTGCCAAACGAAATGAAAATATGGTGCTGGCGTTTAAATCTGGTACTTCAATCCCGCAATTGGCAGAACTATATAGTTTAGCCGAAGATACTATCAAAAAAATTGTATATGGGAAACGTTAGCACTAAACAAAAAGGATTAAGCCCTGTAAATTACAGAACTTAATCCTTTTATTTATATAGTGGAAACACACCCTAGTTAAATTTTGTTTAACCTCTTACGCCACAAACCCCTTTGCAACTTCCGCAGCAGTTGCAGCATCCGGTGCATATGCATCTGCACCAATTTGGTCGCAGAATGCCTGGGTTACAGGTGCGCCGCCTACCATAACTTTTACACTTTCTCTAACACCGGCGGCTTTTAATGATTCTACTACTACTTGCAGTTGGTTCATTGTGGTAGTCAAAAGGGCAGATAGGCAAACTACATGAGGGCTATGTTCTTTAACAGCTTCGATAATTTTCTCGTCAGAAGCATCAACACCCAAATCTACAACAGCAAACCCGACACCTTCAAGCATCATTTTTACAAGGTTTTTACCAATGTCGTGCAAGTCGCCCTTAACTGTACAAATAACAGCTCTGCCAACAGGCTCTACGCCTTCTTCAAGCAATTTGGGCTTCAAAAGTTCGGTTCCTTTGTTTAAAGCCCGGGCAGCTATTAAAACTTCCGGTACATAAACCTCGTTGTTTTTGAATTTTGTTCCAATTATGCTCATGCCAGCCAACAGGCCATTATCAAGGATTTCTTGTGCGGAAATGCCGCTGTCCATAGCTTCTTGCACAAGTTGCGCAACGTCTTTCGCCTTGCCTGCCTGCAACGCGGCAGAAATGTTTTCCAGTAAAGCCATAATATCCTCCTTGGTTATGTGTTTCATTTTTTGTCTACAATAATTTTTCATATCAACTATTTCTTTCACTATCTTAACATGTTTTTGTATTATGTTCTACACTATAATCAACAAACTTTTAAAAAGCTTGTTGACTATATGGTGGGTACTCACACACATATACAAAATTGTGCGAAGTGCGACTTTTGCGTATGCTATAATTCCATTTCCGGCGATGACAGTAGTTGCAGGTATTCTTTCATATGTGTTATATTTGATAAAGATACGGATCAAAAATAAACCACCATATGAAAGGTGAAGCCAATGAACATTCGCATGGATTACAACAACATGCTTACCCACATGATTGGAAAGCAAGGAATTTGCACAGATGCCATCGAAAAACTTGCCCCACAAATTACAAAGGCTAACAAAGCAATGGCAGAAAAGCGGGCCGCCGGACAAATGGCATGGCGCGAACTGCCGTATAACCAAAGTCAGGTTATAAATGACATTAAGGCATATGTGGCAGAAATGAAAGACCAAATAGACGCTTTTGTGGTACTTGGCATTGGTGGAAGTGCCCTTGGGCCAATGGCAGTGCAGCAGGCACTTAACCACCCTTACTATAATGAACTGCCACGGGAAAAACGGGGCGGCTTTCCTAAATTGTATGTAGTCGATAATGTAGATCCGGAGCGTTTGGTTTACCTCTTCCAAACTATTGACCCCACCCGCTGTTTGTTTAATGTAATTTCCAAATCTGGCAGCACATCGGAAACAATGAGCCAGTTTATGATTATTCAGCAACTGCTAGAAGATAAACTTGGCAAAGAAGCCGCCAAAAAGCTGATTGTGTGCACTACAGATGCCGTGTCCGGCAACCTAATTACCATTGCCAAGGACGAAGGTTATAAGTATTTTATTATCCCAAGTGCGGTAGGCGGGCGTTTCTCCGAACTTACACCCGTAGGGCTACTTCCTGCGGCGTTTTGTGGGCTGGATATCCAAGGCCTGCTGGAAGGCGCAGCACAAATGGACAAAATGTGCGCAGCAGATAACATTTACAAAAATTCTGCCCACATGTTCGCCCTTCTTCATTATATTGGCATGACCCGGGGCAAAAATATCACTGTAATGATGCCCTATGCGGATTCTTTAAAGTATATCTCCGATTGGTTCGTCCAGCTGTGGGCAGAATCTTTGGGTAAGCAGTTTGATATTAACGGCAACATTGTAAACGTGGGCCAAACCCCGGTAAAAGCCCTGGGCGTAACAGACCAGCATTCCCAGGTACAACTTTATGCGGAAGGCCCGTATGATAAAATCATCGTGTTCCTAGGTGTGGATGAATACCGGGAGAGTATTACAATTCCCAAAACCTACAGTGATATGCCGAGTCTGGGCTTTTTGGGCGGTGTAACCCATAACCAGCTAATTAAAGTGGAACAGGACGCCACAGAATACGCCCTTACAAAAGCTGGGCGCATGAACATGACAATCACCCTCCCCAAAGTAACGGCCCAAACCTTAGGGCAGCTATTGTATTTCTTCGAAGTTGCCACGGCCTATGCAGGGGAACTTCTAAACATTAACGCCTTCGATCAGCCCGGGGTAGAAGAAGGCAAAAACGCCACCTACGCCATGTTTGGACGCCCGGGATACGAAGCAAAAAAAGCAGAACTAGATGCGGCCCCGGCAAAGGATGACAAATATGTTGTCTAAAAATATGTATAAGTTCTCATTAATGGATGCAGACACCGCCATACAAATGGCCCATCTTCAAATAAACGCCTACCCGGCTATTGGCTATACTGCAACCCCGGAAGCATTCGCCGAGCGGATTAAAGAAATTGTCAACAGCCCCGACGTTAATTTCTACAACGCATATGACAGCGATGACGTACTGGTTGGCGGGTTTAACATATGGGATTTTGAAATGAACCTGCGCCAGACAATGATAAGAGCCGGGGGCATAGGCTCTGTGGCTGTTGACTTATGCCGCAAAAAAGAAAAAGTGTGCAAAGATATTGTAGAATATTTTATACAAAGCTTGCGGGCCAATGGAGTTAACATGGCCTTGCTCTACCCCTTTAACCCGGCCTTTTACCACAAGATGGGTTTTGGAAACGGCACTTTACTTCAACAATTTAGAATAAAACCCGAGGACTTACCCGCAGGCAATTCTAAATCCCGTATTGTCAAACTTAATGAAGACCATGCTGACGCTCTTACGGACTTTTATAATTCCCATGCTAAATCTACCCACGGGCTGATTTCGAAAACTTCCACGGAATTTGCCAAAAGGCTAAAAGCGCCACCAAACAAGATATTCGCCTATATGGACGACAAAATCCGCGGGTACATTGTTTTCCAATTTAAAAAAGGCAGCGAGGAATCCTTCCTTGTAAACGACATTGTTGTAAGCGAACTATTATTTGACAGCCCGGAAGTTTTTGCAGAACTAATGGCCTTTATTAAAAGCCAAAGCGACCAAATTAGATACGTTATCATAAACACTCAAGACGAAGGCCTTTTTAATGCGATACCGGACCCAAGAAACCACATGGAACGGATATTATTCTCTGTATATCAGGAATGCTGCCGTACGGGCCTTGGCATAATGTATCGCATATGCGATATCAGGGGCTTTTTTACGGATATTGCCAACTGCCGCTTTGGTAACCTTACCACGAAATTACAGCTTAATGTGAATGACACTTTTGTCGCGGATAATAACGGGGAACTTTTGCTGGAGTTTATCAACGGGCAATGCAAAATTGTGGATGGTGTGACGCCGGATGTGGAGTTAAGCATAGACATTGCAGAACTTTCTTCTTTGGTTATGGGCTGCGTTAATTTAAAACAGCTTGTGAGGTATGGTAAGGCGAAAGTGTCTGATGTTGCGTGGTTGGATGCTTTGAGTTGTGGATTTTATCTTGATGAGAAGCCTGTTTGTTTAAGTTATTTTTAAACTTGTATGCCGTCACGGAGTATTTGTCTGTGACGGCAGTATTTATATTGATGAGGCAACAGACAAAGCATCGTATTTTATGACATGACTTTTGCGTTTCGATTATTATATGATTCTCCACAAATAAGGAGTATGCCTGTGAACTGGATTCAAAATTTATCAAGAGCTGTGGATTTCATCGAAGGTAACTTGACAAACGAGATTTGTTTGGACGAGATATCTCGTCATGCCTATTCGTCAAGTTCGCATTTTCAGCTTGTTTTCCATGTGGTGATGGGTCTGACCGTTGGCGAATACATACGCAACCGACGGTTGAGCCTTGCCGCACAGGATTTATTAAAGCCGGAAAACAGAATCATTGATGTTGCCATGCGCTATCTTTACGACACGCAAGAGAGTTTTTCAAAGGCGTTCACAAGGTTTCACGGCGTACCTCCTTCAAAGCTGCGTAGAGGACAAAACAAGCTGTTTAATCCTCTCGTTATCAACTTGACCATACAAGGAGGATTTGAAATGTCGTGGAAATTTAACAACGAGTTCCATTTGCTTGATTGGAACGAAATTGAAGGGCAACAATCAGAATTATCCGCCGAGGACAAGTACAAGAGGATTATCGGCTGGGCTGGTGCGGCAAGGGGTACGAACCCGAGTGTGTTTGATGCATTGACGGAATGGATTCTTACCGATTTGGAATGGACAGAGGACAAGCTGGCAGAAAACGAACAAATTTTGATGCACGGTGTTCTTGTACGATTCAAAGAACAGAACGCTCGACTTCGTGCATGCTTGAGGGAACTAGAGCCGTCGGGTGTTGTAAATGAAGCGGTATTTAAGGCTCTTGACCAGTTTGATTATGAATTATCCGGCGAAACGCATCATGAAAATTTGCGTGAAACCGTAACCAAGATGTTTGCTGATTTTAGTATAATGAGCGACCGCGACATTCGTGAGGAAATTGCGGGCAACGTAACAGGCCGCCACGGTACAAATAATCAAGAAAAAGTTGGCTACATCAATATGCTGAAAAACGGCGACGCACAAGTGCAATGGTGCTTGTTCATGCCTGATGTTGTAAAACGCCAACAAAACGGTTTTCAAGTTGATAGTTTCGAGTATAAACAAATGCCCGCAATGCGCTTCATCGGTCGTGAGTGTTTGCATAACCCAAACAGTGACAAAGAAATTGACGAAAAAGATAAAAAAATCCGCGAAATCGTATTTCCTGTGTTAGACAAAATGCAGGAACACAAATCCGGTTTTGATTACGACATATTGTTCATGCACCACTACGGCAAAGGCGTGGACAAAGAACCGTGGCACGGTTTTTGGGGGCGGTTCATGGCGGCTGATACGCCTGTGCCAGATGGTTTCGTTCATTGGGATTTTGTGCCGGATGACAGCAACACGCCATATCTGACGTTCCGTTCGCAATTTGCCTTTACTTTGTTCTCCGGCGATTTGGAAGCCATGCACAAACGAGAAGGTTACGATAGTGACGCAATGTACGATGTCACCCGAAATATCATTTTGGGGCAAGGCGTGACCATTCCGTACCCGGAAATTTATTGGACGGCGGAGGTATTCCTTAACGGTGCTTGTGATGACTGGAGTACCGCTTATATGTTTAGCGTAGTGCTGTAACAAAAATATGGAGGTTTATAAAATGGATAATATAAAGACGTTTGAAGAAACAATTAAGGACACATTAACAGGTGAAACCCAAAAGAGCGCACTTGATTTTGCGGCGTTCATGACAGCAAACGGCATAACAACCGGAGAAAACCACGGAACAGTCGTTTATAACGGTAAAATTCTTGCTTGGATGCACATGGACGGCAAGCCGGACTTGCCGGGGCCATGGACGGTCTGGCCTGATTTAATTGGGACAGTGCCAGAGGGTTTTGACTTTAACGATGCAATGAAGGAAATCGCATGGAAAAATGTCAACATCTGTGCGTCCTGCGGCAGCGATTGCGCCCCCGGAAGTAGCAAGAATATCTTCGGTAAGGATTTTGAAAATGTCTGCGGTGCGATACTGGCGTTTACAGACCCCGATGCCGAAACGCTTAAATGTTTGCAACGGCTAATGGAGTTAGTAAAAACATACAAGCCGGAATGATGAAACCATTATAAACCAAGTAACCGGAGGAAAAATCAATGCCAACAAGGTCAATAGAAGATATAATCAACGAAAAACTAACTGGTGATGCACAAGCACGCGCACTTAGCTTGGTCGGGTTCATGCGGGATAATGGATTTACGCTTGATGGGTTTGAATCCGGTAATGACGTTAGGTGGACACCAGCATACAAGGGTGATAGCTTTGGTTGTATTGCGATTGCCGAGGACGCAATGCTTTCCAGCGGGGTCAGTATTGCTATTTGGTTTGGGCTTGGGTGCGGTCTTGAAAAAAGCGTATCTGCGGATGACGAGTTGAAGAATTTTACTTGGTCTAAAGTGGTAAATTGTCCACAGACAGAGTATGGTTGCGACCCGCCGCATAACCGTTCATGCGAGGAATACCGTAACCGCTGGCAGGTTTTCGGGAAAGAATTTGAAAGCACTTGCCATTCACCTTTGGCAATTTTCAACCTTGATGATAAATCGCTTGCAAATATAAGGAAGTTATTACTTCTGATAAAAAAAAGTAAGGCAGGTAAATAACATGGCAAAGTTGGAAAATGAAATCACTACGAAGTTAAGCGGGGATATGCAAAAGAACGCCCTTGATTTTGTTGCGTTTCTCCGAGAATTGGGAATGACAAACCATGCTGAACATACAAGTGCATTTGAATATAATAATGAATGGGTTTGCATTTTAATTATTAATGATGGCGGTTGGATGTTGTTCGACAATCCATTAACCAGTAAATTTGACGATTTTCCAGTAGACGAAAAATTGAAAGAATTTGCTTGGGCGCACGTAAATATTTGCACTTCATGCGGGGGAAGTAGTGGGTGTGGAAGTCAACCAGGAAGGACTAAAACTATTTTCGGAAAGAAATTTGAAAATGTATGCACTTCCGAAGTTGCTTTTTTTGACCCCGATGCCGGCACATTGCATAAAGTGATGCAGCTGATTGAAATATGGATGAAAGAAGCGAAGTTATAGCAATTAGCGGGAACAAGTAAAAAAACACTCAGGAGGAACGAAAAATGAACAAATATGAAAAAGGATTGGAAATCCTCGAAGAAAAATTCGGCAACAGCAAAGATAACGTGTTTGGCCTTGCAACCATCGCACTGGAACCCAATGCCGATGGCAAACCTCGCCCTGTTGTGCGTGATGTAGATGCATTTTACGAAAATGGTGCGTTTTATGTGGTGACAAATGCAAAATCTACAAAAATGCAGCAAATAGCACAAAACAATGAAGTTGCTATTGCCGTGAATTTCGCATGGTTTACTGCAAACGGTATTGGTGAAAACTTGGGCTGGGTACAAAAACCCGAAAACGCCGAATTACGGACAAAACTCCGCAAAGCTTTTGAGCAATGGTATGTAATGGCAAACGGTGATGATGAAGGGGAAGATGTGTGTATCTTAAAAATCAGCCTTACAAGCGGCATCATCAACCTAAACCATCACGAGACGCTGATTTATATGGATTTCATGAACAAAACAGCAACGGTGAAGGGGAAGGATCTATGACCGGTCCCGTCCGTTTTCAGGGGCCTTGACACTCACTAACCCACATGCTATACTCCCTCTGCAACAAATCCATTTAACCGAAAGAAGGTCTGTTTGATGAGTGCATACATGGTATCGGTGGCAATAGCCTAAAACCGCATACCAGGCGCAAAGTATAAGGCTGGTTGTAAAACAACCACTGCCTGCATTTTTGTGTGCCGTCAAACAAACAACCTTTTTAGAATACTGCCATCTGTGGGCCAGTCTTAAATGCTATGCATTTATTTACCATTCGTCCATGCATCCCGGGGGTACGACAAGGTCGTATCTTTTTTTATGCCGCAGATAAGCAGCCTTATTCATGGGCTGTTTGTCTGTGGCATTTTTTACGCATTTTTCTCAACCACCCCAAGGAGGAACCAAAATGAAAGACTTCAGAACACTAGAATTTGACACAATATTAAATGAATTATCAGAACATGCTGTATCACAAGCCGCTAAAGAACGCTGCAAATCAATCGTACCAGCCAAAGATATTACAGAGGCCACTCGTTTTGCAAATCAAACATCCGAGGCCAGGAAAATAATAGAGCAAGCTGGAACCCCACCAATTGCCATAATGACAGAGCTTGAAAAAATAATTGGCCTGGTAAATGCAGATGCCATGCTAACCCCGGATAATATCGGCAATGTGGTGACATTTCTTATGTCATGCAGCCGCATGAAAACTTACCTTAAAAAGGTCGAATCTACCGAGACAGATATCGCCCAATATGGGAATTCCATGGTAGACTTGTCCGAGTTGGAAGAAGAAATTAATCGCTGTTTGCACAATGGTCAAATTGACGACAGGGCAACCCCGCGGCTCCATGACCTTCGCCGAAGCATTGAGCGGAAGGGCGAGCAGATAAAAAGCAAAATAGAGTCCTTGTTAAAATCCAATAGGCAGTATTGTGTAGATGGCTTTGTTGCCGTCCGCAATGGCAGATACACCATGCCCGTAAAAAAGCAGTACAAAAATATGATACCGGGGATACTTGTAGAAATGTCCAATACGGGCGGCACATGTTTTATCGAGCCAAATGCAGTATCCAAATTACAAGATGAGCTTGGAATGCTGCAAATTGACGAGGATAACGAAGTACGCACCATACTTTATACCCTAACTGCCCTTATTTACGAAAACCTGACACCAATAAAAATCAACATGGAAGCAATGGAAACACTAGACTTTGTTTTTGCCAAAGCCAAGCTTAGTATATCTATGAGAGCTTGCCAAATCCGCCTGACGGAAGAAAGGGAAATCCGGCTGTTGACGGCCCGGCATCCACTTTTGAACAATGAGAAAGACAAGGCCGTCCCCTTGGACTTTGCTCTTGGGAATGGCATCCGCGGCATAGTTATTACAGGGCCTAACACCGGGGGCAAAACCGTGGCAATAAAAACCGTTGGGCTTCTTTCACTAATGGCTCAAAGCGGCTTGCATGTCCCCGCAGATGAGCGCAGCAGTGTATGTATTTTCGATTCGGTTTGGTGCGATATCGGGGATGGGCAAAGCATATCACAAAACTTATCTACATTTTCTTCCCACATGACAAATATTATAGATATTTTGCAAAAAGCCACGCCACACTCTCTTATTTTATTTGACGAGCTTGGATCCGGTACAGACCCTGCCGAGGGTATGGGTATTGCTACGGCAATTTTGGAAGAATTGCTTGCAATGGGCTGTTTGTTCACCGTTACAACCCACTATCCAGAGATTAAGGACTTTGCAAACCGTACTCAAGGCGTCATAAACGCCCGCATGGCCTTTAATAGGGAAAGTTTACTGCCCCTGTACAGGCTGGAAATAGGAGAGGCCGGCGAAAGCTGCGCTCTTCATATCGCCGAAAGGCTTGGGATGCCAGCCCATCTGTTAAAACGGGCACGGGAGATAACCGCCGCACCCATAAACCACCTAGGGGAACCTACAAAATCTACAATAATCCCCGTTACGCCATTAGAAATACAAGAAGAACCCGAAAAAGACGAAATGCCCCCAAAAAGCCAACGCTTTAATATTGGGGACAGTGTAATTGTATATCCAAAAAAAGACTTGGGCATCGTATATCAACGGGCAGATAATAAGGGCGAAGTTGGTGTGCAAGTAAAAGGCAAAAAACGCCTTGTAAACCATAAACGCTTAAAAATTAAAGTTGCTGCCGCAGAACTTTACCCGGAAGATTACGACTTTTCTATCATCTTTGATACTGTGGAAAACCGGAAAGCAAGGCACTTGATGGACAGAAAGCATGTACCCGGGAATAGGGTTGTTAAGGAATGATATAGGAATACCCTCTTGTTGTCAGAATTATTTTTGATATACTATATGTATCACAAATGAATGAAAACTAAAGGAGGCGTTTACCATGAAAGAAAAAGTACTGGAGTGCATGAAAGAAGTCGGCAAGCCCGTTAGTGCCGGTGAGTTGGTAAAGCAATTTGGACTCGACAAAAACGAAGTGGAAGCGGCTTTTAAAGTGTTAAAAAAAGAAGGCCTAATTACTTCCCCAGTGCGCTGCAAGTGGGAACCGGCAAACACATAACATGTTACTAAGGCCACTGTAATTTTGCGGTGGCCTGTTTTTATGACCTGTTAACATGAGAAAAGGAGAAAATTTATGCTCAAAATCATAGGCTGTCATTTGTCATCATCCAAAGGGTTTCTTTCCATGGGGAAGGAAGCCGTGGCAATAAATGCAAATACTTTACAATTTTTTTTACGCAACCCCAGAGGCGGCACGGTTAAGCCCTTAGACCTTGCCGATATAGAAGCCTATTGCCAATTTGCTGCACAAAACGGCTTGCAATTGATATTGAGCCATGCCCCGTACACCGTTAACCCTTGTGCGGAAAAAGAAAACCTTCGCAAATTCGCCTTTGATGTGATAAAAGACGATTTGTGCAGGTTAGAACACATCCCCGGCAGTATGTATACATTTCATCCGGGGAGCCATGTAAAGCAAGGCCTGGAAGTGGGAATTCCGCTTATAGCAAAAATGCTGGACGAAGTGTTGCAGGTGGGACAAAAGACTGCTGTCCTTTTGGAAACAATGTCCGGCAAAGGCACAGAAATCGGCGGCAATTTCGAAGAGCTGCAAGATATAATCGGCAGGGTTAAACTGCAAGAGCACTTAGGCGTGTGCCTTGACACCTGCCATGTTTACGATGCCGGTTATGATATTGTAAACGACCTTGACGGCGTATTAAACACATTTGACAAGGTGATAGGGCTTAACAAACTAAAAGCAATCCATTTAAACGACAGCAAAAACGTACTTGGAAGCCGTAAAGACAGGCATGAGAAAATTGGCGAGGGCAACATTGGGCTTGAAGCCTTTGGTCGGATTATAAACCATCCTGCTCTTAAACATTTGCCATTTTACCTTGAAACACCAAATGATATAGAGGGCTATGCACGAGAGATTGCACTGCTTCAAGGGCTTTAGAAATGGTACGGCTTGCAGGCTCTTTCCTCAACTGATACAATGGTCGAAATAATGCTTCTAAAAGATAGAACCATGAGAAATTCATTATAGCCTTGCCCAAAGGGAAATCTTTAAGCTGAGGTGCAAAATGGAAAATTTTGAAACCGTATGCGCAATAAATCAGAAAACATATGAAGAAATAAAGTGGCATTTATTATCCGCAAAAGATAAGTTTAGTTCTGTGCTGGGTATATTTTTTGCTGTAATGCTTATCGTCGTCAGTTTTCCTAGCGAATCTTTATATTTTTCACTCATTGGTTTTGCTTTGGTCATTGCCTTTGCTGCTGAAATATTTCGCAAGCCCAAAAGGTATATAAAACTGCTCTTGCAAAGAATGCAAGAAACTAGAGGCATAACTGACATAGAGCTTCATACATCTTTTACAGAAGATGGCATAAAAATTTTAGACATTCTTGACAGCAGAAAAACAACTATCAGTTATGACGTTATAAGAAGATTTTCGGAAACGACAAACATGTATATTTTATTTACAAAAACAGAGTTCATGATTATCGCAAACAAAGCAGCTTTAATCCAAGAAGGAAAAAACGAAGATTTTCTTCAATTTATTAAAAACAAACTAAAAGAGAATTGGGGTAAATAACATGAGCATGACCGTTATGAGTTTTAATATCCGTAATGCTTGCGACACAGGCACGGAAGCATGGGAGGCACGTATTATCAATTTTGTGCCGCTAATAAAAAAACACAACCCGGATTTAATCGGGTTTCAGGAAGTACTCCACAAACAGTATCTGGATTTAACAAAGCACTTCCCCGAATACAGCAGCCTGGGTATAGGCAGGGATGATGGAAAAGACCAGGGCGAACGGGCAAGTATATTTTACAAAAAAGACCACTTCACATTATTAGAAAGCGGCAACTTTTGGCTGTCGGAAACACCGGACAAGCCAACTTTTGGCTGGGATGCCGTATGCATACGGATATGTACTTTTGCTAAATTTTTAGACAATAAAACAAAAAAGGAATTTACACATTACAACACACATTTAGACCATGTTGGCGAAATAGCCCAGTATCAAGGGGCAAAAATGGTGCGTGAGGCCATGCTTGCATGTAAAACGCCCGCCTTTGCTACCGGCGACTTTAATGTTATAGAAAAATCTTCACCATATAAAGTTATGACAGACGCCGGATTAGTTGACGCAAAGTATGTAGCAAAGAGTAGCATGTCTTACGGAACCTTTCACGAATATTCTTCAGATACCGCAATCGCAGAAAATAGTCCCATTGACTATCTGTTCCTGACAGATGGTAATTTTAATGTAGAAAGTTACGAAGTACTGATTAACGGCAGCGAAGGCAAATACACTTCCGACCATTATCCGGTGCTGGTAAAAATGGAGATGAAATAGTGCAAAGAATAAAAACAAAGATGAACTCTCGGAAGAAGTGCCTGACTTGGTGTATCATTTACTGGTGTTAATGTTTGAGCAAGGCGTAACTTTGGCAGATGTCCGAGGGATATTTGTTTACGACCCAGAGAATGTGGGATATTTTATAAGACGCAATACAAACGAGCTTTTCTCAGATGGAGATTTTCAAGATATCCCACTTTGGCGAGAAATGAATTACAAAGTTCTTCGTACGATTACAGAAAAATACGAGGGCATAATTATAAAGAAAGAAGCCTCCCTTTTATTGGAGACGAGACTTTTGCCCTGGATGCCATTGACCGCTGTGTAGACGCTTTTGACAACCACATAACAGATGTAAAAATTATTACAGACAACATGAGCATTGACGATGCAGTAGAAAAAATAGCAGAGTTGGCCAACTTACAATTGTCTTTGGGGAGACTGTCACAACCAAAAAAATAAAATGAGATTTCAGCCTAATTAGCCATATCAAATATTGCTTCTAAATCAAATACATGTCCGGCAAAAGCACCCAGCCACCAACCTCGTTCGTCAAAAACAACAATGGCAGGCCTTCCTTCAAACAAAAATATGCGATGCGAAACTTGGAAACGAAAATCGTTGGGGAGAACGTAAATTACTGCTTCTAAAACTCCCATATCACTTGAAGTATATACAATCCTGGCAACTTCTTCAACATTACTAAAATCGAATGCCTGATAACCAGAAAATGCGCCACCATATGTTCCCGTATTTTCGTTAAAACTCAACCGAGAAAACGGGTTTAACATCGCCCTCGCTGCACAAAAATTATAATGGTCACTTGCGAAAGACAACTCGTATGTAGAAGATATATCAATTCGTATGTTGTCCACCTGCTCAAAGTTTAGTGCCCAACCAAACAGCTCGTTTACTAAATCATGTTCTTGTCTGATTCTGTTAGTCCTTTGCCAGTCTAATAGCGCAAAAGCAATAAAAAGAATTGACAAAACACAGAGTTTTATAATAGTTGATTTCTTCATTCTACATAACCTGCATTCTTCACTTCTTCCAGATATAATTCATGAAGTGTGTTTATCAAGTCATCTGCAAATGCTTCCCTGTTTTCACAGGCAAACATTTTTTTAAGACAGGAATTTGTTATGCTGCCCCGTACAGACAGCTGTTCCTCTTCGGGAAGTGCTTCGATATATCGGTTAATAATTTTCCACATTTTTTGGGCATCGCTTTCAATTAATTTGTCACATGCCTTGCCAAAAACAAAGCCGGACAAAAACACTACTACCCCTGCGCCAATCATGCCCCCAATTATGTCCGCCATACCTCCCATAATTTCAAGGGCAATCCATCGCCCGCCAAAGTTCCAGCCCACAGTGCCCCCCACTACCAGCAACAGAGATAATATTACATTGGCGATAAACTGAGTTTTGGAAATACGCTTGCGGCTAAGGTCGAAAATATCAATGATAAGAATAGTGATGCAAGACAAAATACGGGTAAGCAAATTGGCTCGCATCAACTCCACTGTAGAGCGCATGATAATTCTTGGCCCCATTCGCATTACATTTACACCGGCAGTCACCACTTTTGGGGCTGCCAGTTTTATTAGCGAATCCGATCCCTTGATAATTTTCTTAATTTTTTTTCGCGGCATACAAGTAACCTCATTTGCGTATGTATAAAGCCGGTGATGACCGGCCTAAATAATTGTTAAAACAAAGTAAACCCAAACAAGTTAAACGTAGCAACACCTAAAACAACCGCTATTATTGCAATAATTGCCATGTGTAACGGGTATGCCACATAAAACAGCCATTTTGCACGTTTTCCTCTGTCGCCGTTATAGTTGCGAATTAAAATTGCACCTAAGAAGGCACCTATGGCAAAGGTTGGCGTAGCCAACATCAATTCTTTTGTCATGCCGGTCGTATCTATCACATTCTGAAGCTCGGGGAGCATTTCTCCGGTAGCAAAATATACAAATACAGGCAATGCGCTAAGAAGCCCAAATATCCCAAATACAACCCCAGTAATAATACCAGGTAATGTGCGCCTGCGGCTTTCTTTTTTAATAATATAGTATAGCAGCGGAACTAAAACCCCTATAAAAAACAGATCCATAAACATTGATACAACGCATGCTACAACAAACAAAAGCCAGAAGATAAAACGGATTTTTATTTTGTCGTACATGAGCAAAACCAACAAGCTTAATATAATTGTAAACATTATATTTAAGAAAAAACCTGTCCCTATTACGTCTGTTACACCCAGCACAGTAGAGTGAAACACTTGGGCTATAAGGCCGAATATAAAAAGCCGCCCTATATATTTTTTCAAGTTGGATGTATACTTATACCCCTCTACTACAAAATACGCCATTATTACATAGGTAAGACCACCGAGACCGTACAAAACAAGTAAAGGTACAAGGGGCAAAACCGGGGCAAGGCCTATTGCTACGTGGTTAGCAATCATGCCAATAACTGCAATCCATTTTAAGGTATATGCGTCAAAAGATAATATTTTCATTTTGTCTCCTTTTTATAAATAGAATAGTAGTGTTAAAGAATTGGGGAAATATCCTGACTATCTTCGTCAAACTCATCACGGATATAGTAGTACACATAATAATTACGTCGGCTTTCCAGGCGTAGATAGTTTTCATAAATATAAAAATTCCAACTGTAAATTGACCCGCTCCAGTCTAGAATCCGTAATGTATTGCCGATAACACCCCATATAAACTCTATGGGTTCGTAGTAGTACCAGCCGTATATACCGGTTCCGTCTTCGTTAAAGGTATATTTCCAGCCAAAGTTTGTCTCCCAAAGCCATGTGCCAACAAGTACTGGTGTCACTGCTCCAATACCGCGGCCTCGAATGTAGACCGCTTCTGTATCACACAAAAGACTTTGCAAGCGTAAAATTGTTCCTTCTATTGTAAAAGTCCAACGTTCATGACGAAACCTATTGGCAGGCAAGCCACCAACAAGATCAATTCTTAAAACATTGCCATCTGTACCCCAGTTAAACCGTGTAGTATCACCGGGCCAGCCGACA
>Ga0123355_10004220_pt1 | contig 20866 bp, 14 predicted proteins | sample TergutEmb28metaG_3_FD_89872 | JGI IMG/M metagenome (GOLD analysis project Ga0123355, IMG submission 89872) | Embiratermes neotenicus P1 segment gut microbial communities from Petit-Saut dam, French Guiana - Emb289 P1 | ecosystem: Host-associated > Arthropoda: Insects > Digestive system > Gut ...
AAATAGAGGTATTTCTCTGTACGTGCAGCTGAGTCTATGCTGATTTTTCTACCGAGTGTAACTCGCAGTTATTGCTGCATAACAAGAATAGGGGCTGCACCTTTTGATACAGCCCCTTACAAAAAGGCTAAGTCACGCGATGAGCTAAATGGATGTCATTTACTCATATCTTAGTGCATCAATTGGATCGAGCTTGGATGCCTTCCATGCTGGATATACTCCAAAAAATACACCCACGCTTAGACTAAAGAAGAATGCCAGTGCTACTGCCCAGGCAGATACTACACTAGGCAGTATTCCTGTCGCGTTTACCGCCCATGAGCCTAGTGCGCCTACAGCAATACCGATAAGTCCACCTAGTACCGACAGCAAAACTGACTCAATAACAAACTGCGACATAATATCGTAGGTTCTTGCACCAATGGCTTTTCGGATACCGATTTCGCGCGTGCGCTCGCTTACGCTAACCAGCATGATGTTCATAATACCGATACCGCCAACAAGCAATGAAATACTAGCAAGACCAGCAAGCATTGCTGTTAAAATGCCCAATATGGCACCCATCAAATCCATTACCTCATCTTGAGTCATTGAAGAAAAATCATTGCCCATGCGCGGCAATAGTGCTTGACGAATTAGTGCCTGCGCATGATCCATGTCATCCATATCATAGGTTTTAACGGCAATCATACCGATGTCTTGTGAACCCATCACACGCTGTGCCGAAGTAAAGGGTGTCATAACTGAAGTATCAAGACCGCCGCCCATGACTCCGCCGCCCTGTTCCTCGGTAACGCCAATCACGGTAAAGCGCTGGTCATCGACAAAAATCTCTTGCCCAATGGAATCATGGTTTGCAAACATCAAACGGTCAACCTCTGCACCGATAATGGCAACTCGTGCAGCTGCAAGCACCTCCGAGGAACTGTACATGCGTCCTCTGTCCAGATTTACATCAAAGACATCAATGGCTGCAGCAGACATTCCTGAAATGCTGCCCATCATTTCATTGTTGCCCACAGAAAAACGTGCAAACCCTTCTATCATAGGGGTAACAGTGGCAATTCCATCTAGCCTTGCTTCTACTGCGTTTACATCATCAATAGTAAACTGGCTGCCACCCATCATCATGCCCATGCCCATATCATCCTCACTCATAGGCATGACATAGATAACATTGGTTCCCAATCCTTCAAGCTGACCTGTGACATCATCACTTACACCCGTACCAATAGACACTAAAAGAATGACACTCATTACACCAATGATGACACCCAGCATGGTAAGCAGAGCGCGTGCTCTATTTGCCGACAAAGCCCTTAATGATATGCGAAACGATTCAGCTAGGTTCATTGCAAGACCTCCAATTCGCCAATGCTAATCAAGTAATCTTCAAGTTCTGCATACGCATCTAGACGCTCGTCTTCTGGCACGATGCGATCATCTACTATCAAACCGTCCGATATTTCAACGATACGTTGGGCATGCTGGGCGACCCGCAAATCATGGGTCACCAATACAACAGTAATACCCTGCTCATTTAACTCTTGGAAAAAAGTAAGTATTTCAAAACCGCTACGCCTGTCTAGGTTTCCTGTAGGTTCATCTCCTAAGATGATTCGTGGCTCTGTCACTAGGGCACGCGCAATAGCTACACGTTGCTGCTGGCCACCTGAAAGCTGATTGGGGGCATGATCTAGACGCTCGCCTAGGCCAACACGCTCGAGTGCTTCTTGGGCGCGCCTGGATCGCTCCGACCCACTTACGCCCGCATACACCAATGGTAGCGCCACATTATCAAGAGCCGTTGTGCGTGCCAACAGATTAAAAGATTGAAACACAAAGCCAATTTCGCGGTTTCTAATACGCGCCAGCTCATTTTGTGTCATGTCGGTCACATCAGTGTCACCAACAAATACTTCGCCAGCTGTAGGATTATCAAGCAATCCAATAGTATGCATGAGTGTTGACTTGCCACTACCAGACTGACCAATAATGGCTAGCATTTCACCACGTCTTACCTGCAGTGAAACGCCACGTAAGGCGTGAACCTCTACGTCATCACTGATTTCATAAACTTTTTCAACGTTATTCACTTCCAGCACAACCTCGCCATGCTGCAGCTGTTCATCAAGATGCTCAAAGTTTGCCAAGGCATCCTCTGTTCTCTGTTTGTGGAGTAAGTTCATGTGCTCCTATGCTCACTTTGCTTGTCCCTCGTGGTTAACGAGGATATTTTGAGGCTTAGCATTTGGCTGCTTAGCCACTCTTTTCAGATACTTTATATATAGATTTGTCAGCTTACAGCACTATTACGGGGTTGCCGCTGGTGTAACAGGCAAGCCTTCTTCAAGAGGTACTGCTACGCCACTTGCCATGACCACTATGTCACCCTCAGAAAGTCCGTCACCAATCTCGACAACAAACTCTGTACTGGCACCTGTGACAATCGGTGTCCTGACTAATCTGCCTTCTCCATCAATAGTGTAGACAAAGTTTTCGCCGCCCTCACTAAACCATGCATCAATGGGAATAGTCAAAATCTCTGCTCGGGTCTCAATCTCAATACTTGTGTCCCCGCGCATACCAATGCGTGTATCAGGGATATCTTCATCAAAGATTAGCTCAACTTCAAAGACTGTGCCGCCTGTTAGCGTTGGCTTTGCAACGCTGCTGATTGTATTAACTTCCGCCCTGAAAGTCCGTCCACTATAAGACGACAAAGTCACCTCGGCAGTCTGCCCAACAGAAATTTTGCGAACGTCAACTTCATCAATCTCTGCGGTGAAGCTAAGAGCGTTTTCATTAACCACGGTAAAGAGCGGAGACCCTGGCGCAACTGCAGATCCCGCCATGAGCTCTGTTCCACTAGTCGGAGTAATACCTGAACCCATCGCAGCAGCACCTGCTGCCGTAGGAGCAAAAAGCACCATACCATCTTTGGGCGCACGGATGACCGTTGCATCAAGTGCTGCTTGAGCAAGCGCTACGCCATCTTCTGCTGCACTCACTCCTGCCTGGGCAGCAGTAATGGCTGATCCCGTTTCAGCAGCACGTGCAGAATCTTGACCAGCGCGTGCCTGGGCAAGAGCAGCCTCTGCTTGAGATACACCAGCGCGTGCCTGGGCGACCCCGCCACTTGCTTGAACAAGAGAAGCCTCTGCTTGTTGCAATGCAGCTTCTGCCTGGGCAAAAGCTGCTGGATCTGCTGCTGCTATACCTGCTGCACGCATGTTGCGCACGGTATCTTGCGCGCTGTTACGCACATCCTGCGAAAGTGTTTCCATGCCTCTGGCAGTTTCAAGTCCTGATCGCGCTGCATCCAAAGCGGCTTGTGCTGCTGATACCCCTGCTCTAGCCTGAGTTTGACCAGCTGCTGCTTGGTCCCTTCCAGCCTCTGCTTGCTGTAAGCCAGCGCGCGCTTGGGCAAGTCCAGCCTCTGCTTGGGATAGTTGCGCCTGCGCTGCTGTATCATCAAGGGTCGCAAGTATCGCCCCTTCTTCGACAGTATCGCCCTCGGAAACAACAACCGCATTAATAATGCCTTGAGTCTCTGGGTAAACATCACTGCTTTCACCTGAGGTAATAGCACCTGTAGCGAAAACAGTAATGGCAACATCACCAACTTCAGCTCTAGCTGTAGTGACAGGTATCCCGATACCTTGCAAAGCAAAGTACCCTCCGATGACACCTAGAGCAAACAGTGCTACCACCACTGCCCACACGATGCGCTTCTTATTGCTGCGCTTCTTTTTCTTGTCAAGCTTGTTATTTTTGCCAGTATTTGTTGGTTGAGGAGCCAGCACATTGCCTCGCTTTGCCTGACTGGCGGAATTCTTCATCGGCACAGGAGCAACAACGGGAGGCATTTTTATCGTATCTTCTGCTGCATCTACTTTTGGAAATTCTGGTGCACCGGTCGTTGGAGCATTTTTTCCTTTTGCGTTAACCTCATCTGCAGGCTTCGCTGTATCACTAGTCATACCGCTAGAAGGCATGTCTGCCACATTCATAGTAGTTGACTCAGCACCCGATGCACTTTCTAATTCTCCATCAGAAGTTGCTGTCTCTGTAGTTACAGCTGCAGGCTGTTTTCCGATATTGTCATCACTACCATTCCTATACTCTGCGGTAGTATCTGTGCCAGATGCATCTTCATTGTCCAGACTCTCATCCATCAAGAGTTCAAAGCCGCCAAGATCTTCAGATGCACTCTTTGTCGTACCGTCGTTCATACTTCTCCTCTTCCTTAATTAAATAAGGTAAATCATCAACGTAATAACGCTTCCCCGGATGCGCAAGGAGGGTAATTTGCGCAAGTTTATTGTATTATATACCTAATACAATAATACACGCAAGAGTTTATTTTCTGTTTCCGCAATACCTCACGCAACACCCTGTAAGTTGAAGCAGGGTTTTCGCCGTATATACATAGTACCTTAGCAGAGCAAACATCGCCGCATCTACGCACGAATTTGAGCGAATTAAAGTGCTGGCAGGCGCAAATTAGGTGCTATCATGTAAGAATGTCTGGCACACGCAGCATCTTCGATATTATTGGGCCCATCATGGTGGGTCCTTCAAGCAGCCACACCGCAGGTGCAGTTAGGTTGGGTGCACTAGCGCGAGCAATTTTCGGAGAACAGCCCAGCAAAGCTCGCATTGGCTTGCACGGATCCTTTGCAGATACCGGTGAAGGACATGGCACCATGCTTGCCCTTGTTGCCGGCCTTCTAGGACTATCTGTGGATGATTCGCGCATTCCTGATTCATTTGAGCTTGCCAAAAGCATGGGGCTTGATTTTAGCTTTGAAGAATTTGACCTTGAAGACGCGCACCCTAACACCGTACGCTTCATTCTTGAAATCCCTGAAAAGGACAAGCTATTTACCATCGTCGGCTCAAGTATTGGGGGCGGCAATGTATTGGTCACACGTATCGGAAGCTTTGATGTCGAGGCTACTGGAGACTTGCCCGTTATCGTCGCCCGCCACACCGATGCACCTGGTCTTATCAGCGCTGTCACGGGCATTTTTGCCGCTGAAAACATCAACATCGCCAGTATGAAAATGTCACGTGAACGTCGCGGTGCTGAAGCCTTGATGATCTTCGAATGCGACACACTCCCCGACCGCAGCATTATCGAAAAGCTCAAGACCATCCCGCAGGTACATAAAGTCCGCGTCGTCCCACCCGTATAAACTCTCATCCGCACAATCACTTGACAAGGAGCACCCATGCCCTACTCATCTTTTTCAACCCTACTTGATGATGCCCGTCGTGAAAATCTTTCCTTGGCAGAGTGTGTCCAAGCCCGCGAAGCCGAGGAAAACGATACAAGCATCGCTGAAGTACGTGCGCGTCTTGCTGAAACTTTGCAAGTCATGCGAGACGCAGTACATCAAGGCTCTGCAGCCGACATCAGGTCACGCTCAGGTTTAACGGGGGGCGACGCTGCAAGGCTCTTTGCTTCAGCTAATGATTCTGAATCTATCAATATTCTAGGATCACGCTTTACTCATGTGCTTGCCTCAAGTATGGCAACGGTGGAACTTAATGCTGCCATGGGACGCATTGTTGCTGCCCCTACTGCGGGTGCTTCAGGCGTTTTGCCTGGAATCTTTCTAACCCTTGCCAGGAACCATATGCTAAGCGATGACACCCTAATAGACGGTCTGCTTGTCGCAGGTGCAATTGGAGCTTGCTTTGCAGCGCAGGCAACCCTTTCAGGTGCAGCTGGGGGCTGCCAAGCAGAAGTCGGAACTGCCGCAGCCATGACTGCAGCGGCCACCACTTACATGTTGGGATCAACAGTACGCAACACTGGAGCAAAATCCCCAGAACTCAATGAAGCTGTCGGGCACGCTGCATCTTTTGCTATGCAGGGTCAGTTGGGGCTTGTCTGTGATCCCGTTGCAGGACTTGTCGAGGTTCCTTGCATAGCCCGCAATGCTACAGGGTCTGCCGTGGCTCTTGCTGCTGCGCAGATGGCACTTTCAGGACTGAGTTTTCCCATTCCCTTTGATGAAGTCGTAGATGCAGCCTCTCGCGTTGGGGCAGCCATCCCCCCGTCACTGCGAGAAACCGCAAAAGGAGGCCTCGCTACTACAGCTACCGGCAAGCATATCGAGCGAGAGCTTGGCACAGGCACTTTATAGATGCATTTAACAAACAGGTGCGATACTGCACCCTGCTTCCAATAATCTAAGGCAAGGCTAGGGTAGACGCAGGTCTGCTAGTGCTTCGCCTAGCTGGTTTGGCACAATATAGCTTGTGTTAGTTCCTGTTGACCTTCCATCACTGGAATCTGCTCGGAAGGTTTCAGCATAGGTCAAGGTACGCCTTTTCGTTTGACCCGTAATAGTACGAATCTCAAAGACAAGGGTCTCTCTGCTAATCCTACTGTTTGTGTCCTGCGTGCCTGGCTGTGGTGGTTCAGCCTCAATTGACAGATAACTCACGTTTGAACGTCCCTGGGGAAGCCATTCTGTTTCAGCGCGCAATTCAGCAAGAATTGCTGACATTGCTCTGCTTAACTCTTCGTCACTTACACGCAACTCATCTTCTACGATTGCCTGAATGACTTTATCACCCCTCCATTCCCGCCTATCTTCGTCCCAGTAGAGCTTGAACTCACGTCCACCAATCCTGTTTGCATGAGAGGTATTTGAACGAACATCACTAGGAATGCTAATCCAAGAAATATTTTCAGCACGTGGGGTAAAGCTTGCCTCATAGGCAGCAACAGACCAGACTGCTACTGCAAATCCGCCCGCAACCAACAGGGCAATACCGAAGGAGAGGGGAACTTTGCTCAAGTTGCGCCAGGTCTTTGTCGTAATAAGTTCAAAAGCACAGATTAGAATTACTGCAACTACAGCCGAAGTAATAAGGGCAAAAAGATTCTCTGCTCCTGACATTGCAACGGTAGAAGAGGTGTTGAAAAGTTCCAGGGGAACAAAAATCATTGCGGGCATGAGTGGAGGCAGCGCTACTGCCACACGATATGCTGCCTGCATTCTTCTACTGGGCGCACTATCCCCTGCCACCTCACTTTTTCGGCGCACAAAGAAGAAAGCTGCAACAGCAAGCATCGCTAGCGCAAGAAAGGTAGTCCACAGAGCATCAGGAACAACGCCCGCTGGCCAATGGATATCCCAGTTAAGAATAGCCCCGTTAAAAGTAAAGGGTGTTAGCCCCAGGGATAACCCGAAAAAGCTTACTTCTCCAAAGGGGATAGAAGGTACAAGTGTGGACACTCCCTCTACAAAAAGAGCACTTACAATAAGGGGCATCCACAGGAAAAGGCTGCCTACAACGATATTGCTAAACAGCGTTCCGCTTAAAGTCATAGCCAGCATAGTTAGGGCAGCTGTGTAAAGAAGTGCCGAAATGAAGCCCAGCAAAGCGCCCCCTAAATCTGCTATGCCAACCGTTGCGCCCGCAAAGACAAAGAACATCGTACTGAGCAGAATTGCCACAACTGTTGTGGCAATAAGCCAGGTATATATCGCTGCTGCAAAACTGCCAAAAAGCGTCTCTTTTTTCGTAGGCAAGGCATGATAATAATCTGACTTTTTGCGACTATTGAGAAAGCTAAACAGCAAAATTGCAAAGAGAAACGGGGCTGTCCACGTATAGAAGGTAATAGGTATCCAAGCATCTACGATATGTGGTGTCCACGTCGAAGTCGCTGATCTAGAAATTGCGTTAAGAATTTCTGATTGCCCCTGCAAGAAGACAACCGCAAGCAATATACCACCTGTAATAAATCCTGGGAGTGCCAGCTGTGCCAGACCTTCTTTATAGAGTTTTGCTGAAAAGTACCTGTTCTTCATAGTAAATACCTCTTTTGTATTAGTCATCATCTAGTCAGACGCTGCATCTATCAGCGCTTCTCCCAGTTCGTTAATTCTGACCCGTGAATCGCTCCAACTGTAACTGCCATAGTTCAAAACACGCTGCCTTGTAGCGCCACTAGTCGTGCGAATCTCGAAAATGAATTGCGCATCATAGCTAAACATAAAATCATCGAAAAATAATACATCTATTAAACTGAATGACAAATGTGGAACAATCGGGACAGGAGACAAATTGGAGTCAAGTTGATAAGCAACTGTCGTTTTAACCGCCTCGTCATTTATAAGTACTTCACCCTCTTTAAATTCTAGCAACTTTTGTCGCGCCCCTGAACCAACTCCTGCATCAGCCAAATCTGCCAAGAAGTCAATATGTCCAAAGTGCCTGTCCTCATTAGGAATCCCAACAATTCTGACACTCTCAATTTCCTCTGCGCTGGGAGTAAAGCTTGCCTCATAAGTGGCAACTGCCCAAATCGAGAAAGAGAAAACGAGTGAAATTGCCAAGGCAATCCCAAGGGATAGGGGAACCTTTAAAAGATTTTGCCACCTTTTAGTGCTGATGAGTTCAAAAGTGCACATTAACATGAGCGAAGCCACAAGCAGGGTAATTCCGCTTAGCGAGAACAGCATAAGGAAGGAAAACAGGCTTGCTGTGCTAAAAATAAGCAAGAGTGGAGGCAGACCCACTGCGATACGATACAGTGCTTGCATCCTATCACTTGCCGCACTATTTCCTGCCATCTCGCTTTTGCGTCGCACAAAAAAGAAGGCAGCCACTGCAAGTATTATAAGAGCAATCGTCAATGTCCACAGTGCATCTACTAGGCTAGTTGTTGCTTCAGGAAAGTCAATCAGCCTCATAGCCGCAAAAAGGGTGATGCTTGCGTCTAATCCAAAAAAGCTCACGGCATTTTGTGGAAGTGTGGGAACCATCGAGATTACTCCTCGACGGAAAAGGGTACTTGCAAGAAGGGGCAGCCAGAGAAAAATATTTATCAGAACAATATTGGAAAACAGAGTTCCGCTTAGTGCAACAGCAAGCATGGCAAGCGACACAGCAAAAAGCATCGCTGTCATAAATTCAAGTCCCATTATTCCAATTGATGCCCAGTCTACCCCGATGCCTCCAGCAACAAAAACACCACCACCCAACAACATAGCAACAGAGGCCGTAGCAAAGAGCCAGGTAACAATGGCAGCAAGATAACTGAAAAACAATGCTTCGCGCCTAAGAGGCAGAGCATGATAATAGTCGGACTTTTTGCGACTGGTTAAAAAATTAAAACTCAGTATTGAAAACAAAAAAGGTGCCACCCAAATATAGATAGGGATAAGGGCCCATGCTTCAGAAATATCAGGAGCAAAATACCAGTACGTATCGGGCGTGCCAGCCGTAGCAAGATACCAACTCAAAGCATTCCCGCTGGTCAGCAAAGTTCCCGCAAGTAACATTCCTCCCAGCAAAAATCCTGGAAGGGCTAGCTGAACTAGTGCCTCTCTATACATTGATAGCGAGAAATAGCGCCCTCGCGACTTTGCCCTCATGGCATGTTCACCTTATCTTGATCTGCACTATAACCTGGTGGGGGCGGAGGCGGAGGGAAAGATTCTTCTGTCTGTGGCTGTTGTTGCGACTGTGGCTGTGGTGAGTAAACGTGCTCAGGCGAGAATCCTCCTGTCTGCGGTTGCGGCGGATATGGCTGTTGGTATGGCTGCGGATAGGACATCGGGTGCTGAGCATAGTTCTGCTGTGCGTAAATTTGGGCTAGGGCATTATCAAAGCTATAGCCTGCCTCTTTCAGTCGCTCAACAAACAGCGCTTCTAGTCCTTGTGGTGCTTGCGCACTTAGCTCTAGCTTTGTGCTTTCAAAGATAAGTTTGCCTTGATGAAGCAAGGCCAGCCATTCACAAGTGTCTTCAAGTTCGCGCAACGAATGTGAGGATATGACCACTGTCGTGCCGCGTGATGTAATATCATGTGCAAGAATTTTTCTGACTAGATCGCGCATGGTTGGATCAAGTCCGTCGAAAGCTTCATCCAGCAACAAATAGCGTGGTCTTGTTGCAAGGGCAAGAATAATTGCCGCTTGACGCTTCATGCCTTTAGAAAAAGTCCGAATAGGTTTTTTAGGATTAAGTTGGAAAAGATTAACGAGTGACTGAAAGTAGTAACTGTCAAAGTGGGGGAAAGACCTTGCATACAATTTTGCCATCCGATTAAGGGTTGCTTGTGCTAAAAAGTACAGTTCATCAGGAACAAGGACGATGTGCTCTTTTGCAAGAGGGTCTTCATAAATCTCAAGAGGACCCTGTTCGCCCGTAAGAGTAATCTTGCCTTCATCTGGTTTATAGATGCCCGCAAGCAAGCGCAACAGGGTAGATTTCCCTGCTCCATTACTGCCCACAATCCCATAGCTTGTCCCCAGTGGAATGGTGCAGCTAAGCTGGTTAAGCGCAATGCTATCATCAAAACTTTTAGAAACATTCTGTGCTTGAAGCATGGTAATCCCCTCGCTTGAAAATAAATCCTATTATACTTAATACGTTTCAACAGCTTATCAAGTTGCAGAAAGGATACCTCTATTTTGTCGCAGCGTAACCCTATTGACATCTTTGCCTTTGGACTCTACTCGGCACCAAACGGCGACACAGCAGCTAGCTATCAGACCCTCATGAAGCAGCTTGGCCAACCCGCCTTTCGCGCAAAGCAGTTAGCGCAGTGGCTGTGGGTGCGCGGTGCGCAAAGTTACGATGATATGAGCAATCTTCCTGCAGAGCTACGTATCCAGCTTGCAGATACTGCCCCTCTACAGCGTGCGACTGTTCAGCAAAGACAAATTTCAAAGGACGGCACACGTAAATATGCAATTCGCTTCGCAGATGGAGTTAGCGTCGAGGCTGTTGGATTGCCTTCACTGAAAATGGAGGATCAACGCCTTACTGTATGCCTTTCGACCCAAGCAGGCTGCGCCATGGCTTGCGCCTTTTGTGAAACCGGTCGCGGGGGACTAATACGCAATCTGACAGCTGGCGAGATTGCTGAACAAGCTCGCATCGTCGGAGCAGATTTTGAACAGCGAGTCAGCAATGTTGTCGTCATGGGACAAGGTGAGCCTTTTCACAATTATGATGCTACGCTAACAGGATTGCGCATCCTCAATGCATCCGAGGACAAAGGTGGATTTGGCATTGGTGCACGCCATATAACCTTGTCAACTGCAGGAATCATCAAGGGTATAAAAAGCCTTGCCTCTGAACCAGAACAGTTCACTCTTGCGGTGTCTCTCCACTCAGCAATCCAGAGCACCCGTGACAAGCTGATGCCTGGACTCAAAGCGCAAACGCTTGCCCTCCTTGAGACAGCACTTATTGACTATTCTGAAACAAGCAACCGTCGCCCCAGCCTTGAATATGCCCTCATACACAAAACAAATACGGCCCCTGAAGAAATCGTCGCGCTGATCCAGTTTGCCCGCAAGACAAAGGCGCACGTTAACCTGATTCCACTGAACCCAACTTCATCACAGTTTAAAACAGCTGATAACGTTGAAGCCATGCATACTGCAAAAGTGCTACGTGCAGAAGGAATCGAGACCACCCTGCGCAAGCGTCGTGGGGCAGACATTGATGCTGCCTGCGGACAACTCAAGCAAGCATAAACAAGTTATCTAATCTGGTGCACCCTCACACAAAGAGCCATATAGGCTGCAATGTGCAGCACATTCTGCTTTTTTAACAGCTTCAAGCGAAGCAGTTTTGGCGTGCTCCATAGCTGCGATGGTAGAGAGCGCCTCTAGGCGCAAAGTTTCACGTCTATCACCCGTGTAATCAAAGGTAAAAATTTCAGGCTCACCATTAGCATCTGAAACCTCTGGGCGCACCATAAGCACTTGGACGTACTCTGCCCCTTGCGCAAGCCCAGCGAGAGCATAACAATCTGCCTGCGCCTGGTAATCCTTATGGCTCTTTTTTGACGCACCCGTCTTATAGTCAACAATAAGCAGTGACCCATCTTTTTGCCAAGCCATCAAGTCAATGAAACCCTTAAGATAACGCGGAGTTTGACCAGGATTTGACAACTGCAAGTAAAATGATTGCTCTTTGACAAGCTTGTTGCTGTTCTTTTGTAGCCTGCGAATAAATTGGGTTGATTGAAACGCCTCGATAACTGTCAGCATTTCCTGTGCTTGATCTTCGGGGACTTGGTTGCGTGCAAAAAGAGTAGCTGCCTGATCGACAGTTCCCCATTCAAGCAGCAAATGAATAAGAGAGCCTTTATTAGTCGCAATCCCAGGGTCGCGGTCTGTCAGTTCTCCAAGACGCAATATGCGATGCAAATAGAACTTGCGCGGACACTGATGGAAAGCATGAATGTCAGAGGCCGATACTTGGTTAATAATAGGTGGCAGTGCAGTGCTAAGATCTGTAGTGCGCGGTGGTCCTTCTGGTCGCGCTTTAGGAATAGTCGCTGCCGATGTTGTGGACATGCAAGGCTGCTGACCATGCTGATCAAGCCCCTTTGCTCTTTTTGCTTTTTCTAGAAATTGACGAACCTCAGAGTCATCTAGACTTGTCAATGAAGCAAGCTCTTTATCTTGAAGGTTTTGCATCTGCACCTGTGCAGCCTCCATGCCCCGCTTCATGCCACTACTGAGGCTGTCTCCACCCCCGTCGCCATAGCTTATCAGCAGCTGATTTTCTGCTCGCGTACAAGCAACGTAAAGCAGGCGCATTGCCTCAAGCTTGCTCTGTGCATGATGCACGTCAAAAAGCTCATCATAGCGCGGCGTGACATATTTTTCTGCGTCTGAAGGGTTCTTGCGCACCAACAGCAGCCTATCATCTTCTAGCTGGTGAAGCATAAAAGCCTCTTTATCATCCTTGAGCTTTAGCGCAGCGACAAGCGGTAGAGCCACCACGGGGTACTCAAGTCCTTTTGAGCCATGAATTGAGTTGATTACCACGCACTCCTCATCTGGCGAACTAACCGAATCTTCTTCAATAAAAAGTCCCATATCTTCTTGACGCTTAAGATCCTCAACAAAAAGTAAGGGGTCACGGCCCGAAGCTTGCCATGCATCCGCAAGTTCTAAAAATTGTCGAAAAGCACCATGAGCCTGTCGCCCAGCCAAACTAATGCCGCCCCTCTTTGCTGGGGCAGCTAAGGCAGCCATTTTTGAAGGTCTTTGCCCACTTGCCCCCCTCGCCCCTCCTGATTCATCCAGGCTTAGATAATACAAGTCTAGTTCGCGCTCACTAAAGGCTCGACTTATTATCTCGGAGAGGGGCCTTGTTCCAATCAGATTACGCGCCCTTTGCAGAGTGCATACAAGTCCTCGCAAAGCCTCTCTGTCCGAATGTTGACTTAGCGATGCTCTTCGTCTTTGTTGCAAAGGCGCTTGAGGCTGCTTAAACTCGGGAGGAGCATCATGTACTTCATGCACTTCAGACAATTGCACCTCAAGCAGTGCTGCGTCCCATAAGTAATCAAGCTCTGCCTCTTTGCGCAAGCATGAAAGTTCATAGATTCCCTGATCGCTTATTCGACCCAGCCCTCCTAGCAATAACTTCAAGAAGGCCTCTGGGTCGCGCGGACTTGCTAAGCTCTCAAGAAAGAGTCTTGCGTCTTTAACCATAGGACTATCAAAAAGACTTGCACCCTTCTTGAGCAAGACCGGTATATTGCGGCTGCGCAGCTCTTCAACTAGGGCGTCTGCATGAGAACGATACTGAACCAGAATCGAAAAATCTGACCAGGAATTTCGCAATTTTCGCATCTCTTCAAAGCGGTCTGCAATCCACAGGGCCTCTGCCTGCATAGCAGCAGCTTTGTCAAACCTACCCCTCTCATTTCTGGCATCAAGCTGCAGTAACTGGACGCACTCCCCCACCCTAAGGTCATCATCTTCTTGTTTGTGAGCAGTCAATGGTTTTGCGCTATGTCCCAGTAGCTCTTCATTGCCAAAAAGCGCATTCGTAAAAGAAAGAACGCCTGCCTGCGAACGGAAATTGACATCAATCTCATAGATATTCTCATTCTGAGCCTGCAGATCTGCCTCGAAACGGTAAAGCAGGCTGGGTTCAGCACCCTGAAAGCGATAGATGGACTGTTTAACATCACCTACTTGATACAGATTGTCTTGGGCGATAGTCTCAATAATCTTCATCTGCAAAGAATTGCTATCTTGGGCTTCATCGACCATAACATACTTGAATTGAGCCTGTAGCTCTGCGCGAATATGCTCATTTTTGAGCAAGTCGTATACGCGAATCAAAGATTCATTAAAGTCCAATACACCACGGGCGGTCCGTAGCTCGTCATAAAGACAGGCGAAGTCGTGAACAAAGCCCAAAATCATAGTTGAAACAGTTGCTGGGGCTTCTGAACAAGCCTGCTCATCTACCTCTAGGATCATGGGCCAATCCTGCTGCCAATGCTCTTGGCTTACAGACGGATTACACCCATATCTGCGCAAGGCATCGTATATCTTGACGGTATATTCTCTGAAAGCTGCATCGGAATACAGCTCGCGAATTTTATAATAGTCCTCAAGCCGTGTGTCTTCTGTCGCCCTCTTTAAATGCGTTGCGCCCTCTGTTTCTCTTGGCCTAGGCACTTTTTGAGCAAGCATCATCTGCTCAAACATAAGATCAAGTGCTTCAAGCCTCAAGGCACGCGACTCTGTTTCATCTGCCACGCGCAACAAAGGATCAATTCCTGCCTCAAGCGCATAACGACGCAGCACCCTGCCACAAAAACCATGAATGGTCGAAATCCAAGACTGGCCCATCTGACGCGCCAGCTTAAATTGTCCCAGTGCACGTAAATTCTCGCGCGCACGCGCCTGCATCTCGTCGGCGCCTGCATTTGTATAGGTGATTGCCAAAATCTCGCTTACTTTTGCGGGAGCCTGCTCATTAAATAACAACCCTAGATAACGTGCAACAAGAGTCTTCGTCTTACCCGTTCCCGCCCCAGCATTAACCAACGCCCGGCCTTCAAGATGCTTGGCGGCATGCAGTTGTCCCTGCTTCAAGCCTTCAAAATGCAGAGGGGTTTGATTCATTTCTTCCACCGAGGCTTCCAATGGATGCAGTCACTGAAAATGCAGTAGCTGCAGTTTGCAGAATTCTTTTCCCGAATCCCAACTGCTCCCATGCGCAAACCCTCGGCAGCCATACGCGCACTCTCCATAATCGAACCAATAGCTAACTCTGTTGCCCTTGCGGTGTCCCCCCAGTGAGTCTTTTTTCGGCCAATCTTTGGCAATCCCAAGGGCCTTTCAGGAGGATTGTCATCCTGCGAATATGAAACCTTATACTGGCTGGGATTCAAGTACGAGCGATAGTCATGAGCCACCGTACGCAAGCCTAAGGCCTTCTCCGCAGCCTTGCGGTACAGCACCCCTTGCATTATCTTGTTGCTTGCCTGAGCCTCGATTTGTCCCATCTTGATACTGCGCTTGTAATCAATAATAATGGCCGCACGATCATCCTCTCGTACGTCAATACGATCAATAACCCCCGTTAGCGGCAAGCCAATTCCCAAATCAAGCTTCTCTGAATCCTCAAATCCAAAGCGATACTCAAAGTAACTGGGGATAAATTCTGGCGCATACTCAGGTTCACATTTCAGGAAATTTTTCATATGATGCCAGATGTTTATTAGCTCTGCTTCTTCTGCCGCACTAAACCTGCTCTTCTCCTTCAGAGCAGTCTGCTCTTCGTCAAAGACACGATCAAACAAAGCTAGTGCATCTGCTAGATTATCTTCAGTTATCCGTCGGCCTACTCCCTCAAGGCTTAAGCGCTCATAAAAGATGCGAAGCACCTGGTGGGCTAACTTTCCCTGCTCTGCCGCACCAAAGCCCCTATCAAGATCTCTTCCTCGTACAAAGCTGTCCAAAAACCACTTGTAAGAACAATAGGCATATCCTTCCAAAGTAGAGGGAGAAACCCGTGCCCCACCTCCGTAGCCAAAATCATAGTTGGCATCAAGGCCATGCTCAGGAATTTTGATCTGGGGAATACTTTGCCCTGCAAGCAAGCGCTTAAAGTCATCTTGCTTTTCTGCATTTGCAAAGCTCTGAGCTGCAATAACTGAATCCTGCCCCTTAGAAACAGTAAGCTCTTCACAAGCCTCTTTGCCCAGGCAATCCTCAATAGCAGAAAGAAAATCGCCTGGCCTCAAATCTTCTCCGCTAAGCTCTCTGCTTTGAGATACAAGGTAAAGCTTTTCTTGTGCAGAATCAATAATGTTGTAGTGCTCTAACTGCTGCTGCAAACCCACATCAGCAATCTTTGTTCTCGCCAGACTTGCCGCGAGACGCGCCTCCAAAGATGGATCTGATCTCTCTCGTTCATCTTGTGCAAATAGTCCGCCAGCAATGACCGTATGAAAGCTACGTCCATACACACGAGATGGCTCAGAGATGAGGATGGCAGGACTTCCCTGTCGAGGAGTTTGAGCAACGCTTACATCAAAGAGTGCTGCGTAAAGTTCGGCTGCTGAAACAATAGGATCATAATGCAATATTCTCTTTCCAGGTTGACCGCAATCCTCTTGCTCGACCTCAATTGCAGTCTTTTCATCCTGAGTGTTTCCTCTGGCAGATTCAGAACCTAAGCTTGCACTATGAATTCCGTAGCGCAGCTCATACAACTCTTGCAAAGCTGATATTGCCGCTTTTTGAGCCGCAGCCTCTTGCATAAGGTCAAAGCTGCTTAAGCTGCTTAGGTCTTTTCTGTCAGGGCTAAAAAATTGCTCTTTAGCAGCACATGCATACATTTGGGTAATGATACTATACCAGTCACCTATTCGAGCGCTGTGATTATACCCTTTGACAAGCTTAAGAAAAGCACATGCCCCTGACTCATGAAAGGACAACTGCGTCAAAATCTTTGCACTATCTGCTTGAAAGTGCCTCCATTTTGTATCAAGCTCAAGTGCTTCTTCAGAACTAAAGCCACTATAAGGTGAGGTCACAAAGGCTGAGGCTGCAAGCAGGGCATCCTCGTCAACACATATCCGCAGCAAAGCAAAAAGTGCTGCTCCAAACCCTGTAGCCCCAAAAGGGGTCTTGATATCAATCTCGAAAGGAATTTTTCGCTGCTCTAGCTCACGAGACAAAGAGTGCGCATACGATGACAAACATGAAACAAGCAAAGCCTTTGGCTCATGAGGATGCATCTCATGGGCTGCCTGTGCAAAATCAGCCATCAAAGCAAGCTCCGCTGCTTTTCCTTGAGCTTTTCCCAGGGTCAGTATTTGACCATTAAGTAGCTCGCTAGGCGGCAAGGCTTGATTAGCCTCATCTATCAAAAAATTGTTCTGAAGCCAAGATAATCCTTCTCGCCTGCTAACCTCTTCCCTCATCTTCTCAGAGCGGTCAGGCAAAACAGTGACATCCAAAAGCTTTCCTCCGCCATCAATGAGCTGCTCCAAAGTGTGCAACAAGTGCTCTGTCGCTGGATTATCTTTGTCGTAATCAAGCAAGACTCTTAGTTCGCTCTTTTTCGCAAGAGCACGCAGCATGCCCAATTGAGCAGAGCTAAAGTCTCTGAATCCAACCACCATAATCTTGCCAGCAGGAAAGTCGACATGTTCGCCAGTAATGATATCTGCAAGACAGTGCAAAGCGTACTGATGTTCTATGTATCCATTTTCTTCAAGCTCTCGAAAATATTCCTCAAGAATACTTTTTATACAAGCCTTATAGTCGCTTGTACCTTCCATCGTGAGGTAATCGCCTTTTCCTGATTGCGAGATGTATGACGAGGCAAGCCTACTTAACAATACCCTTCCTCCTGGACTGAGCAGCGCAGACGGAATCGTCCGTCTGCGCTGTAGGCGGTCCAGTACATCACTCATTGTTTTATGACGAACAGCAGCCCCAACTAAACCTCTTTGATCTCCCCATCTGTTCCACATGCTTGCAGCAAAACTTGCAAAGCTCATAGAGCGAAATTCAGGAGGATGCTCACACAAAGAAGTGCTGGCTCCCCTAGCGAAACTTCGCCCAATATCCCCTTCCTGTGCTGCAGTTGCACAGAGTATCAACACATCATCTTTATCTCCAAAGCTCTTAAGCAGATAGTCGAATTTGTGCCGTGCAGCGGGAACAGCAAGAATAGATAGGCTCATAGAAAATACCTGGATTGTGCTAAATCTATACTTGAGTATTTCTAACTAAAGGCTTTTCATCCTGCGTGATAAGCCTGTAAATTCTTTCAAGGTCGGCCTCATCAGAAAACTCAATCTCAATCTTGCTCTTGTCCTTTGTTTGCTTTACCCTTACATTGCCTCCAATAAATTTGCGCAATTTTCTAGCAGCTGCTTTATAACTTTTAGGAGACACAGGTCGCTTAGAGGCATTGGGGATTACTCCGCCGCCAGACAGACGAGCTAGCGACTCAATTGCTCGAACCGATAACCCCTCATCAATTGCCTTCTCTGCAAGCTTGATTCGTGTTGGGTCATCCGAGACAGCAAGTATAGCGCGTGCATGTCCAGCAGATAATGCTCCTTTGAACACAAGCTCTTGAATTTCTTCTGGTAGTTCGAGCAGACGAAGAGAATTAGTTATCGAAGCCCTTGACTTTGACAGGAGGTCTGCAAGCTCTCCCTGAGTAAGATCACGAGACTTAATGAGACTTCTATAGCCCAGAGCAGCCTCTATTGCATTCAGGTCTTCACGCTGCAAATTCTCTACAAGAGCTATCTCGCTCGTCTCATCATCGCTATAAGTCTTAATGTGAACGGGCATTGCCTCAAGCCCTGCCATGCGTGAAGCACGCCATCTGCGCTCCCCAGCAACAATTTCATATTTATCACCCTTGGGCCTCACAATAATAGGCTGAAGCACGCCCCGCTTCGCAATAGAAGCACTAAGCTCTGCTATTCCTTCTTCATTAATATCAATGCGAGGCTGCAAAGGATTTGGCTCTATCAGAGCAATGCTCAGCTCATTTACCTTGTCATTTGCTATACCTGATTCGGCGGCTGCACTTGGAATCAGGCTTGAAAGACCTTTTCCTAAACCACCACTGCGACTAGCCACGATTCATCACTTCCTTTGCAAGCTTACGATAGGCAGTAGCACCCTTGCCCCTGCTATCATATTCAATTATCGATTGTCCAAAACTTGGAGCCTCTGATATACGTACCGAGCGCGGAATAAGTGTTTCAAATGCTCCATCACCAAAAAAGTCTCGTACTTCATCTACTACCTGCTGAGCAAGTTTAGTGCGCCCATCATGCATGGTCATAACAACACCGAAGACTTCAAGGTTTGGATTAAGGTGGGTCTTTACCAATCGGACACTGTCCAAAAGCTTAGATAAGCCTTCCAAAGAATAAAACTCGCACTGAATTGGAATGAGCACGCCATCTGCCGCAGTAAGAGCATTGATGGTAAGTAGCCCCAAAGAGGGTGCGCAATCTATAATGACATAATCATACCTGTCTCTTTGCGGATCAATAAGGCTTTTTAGCCGCGTTTCTCTGCTCATTGCTGTCACTAACTCAACCTCTGCACCAGCAAGTTGGATAGTTGCTGGAATAACATCAATAGGAAAGTCAGCATGAGCTACAGTCATATCTTCGAACCCAGCTTCCCCCAGAAGCGCATCATAAATACATGTCTCTCTGTCAGTCTTAGAAAGTCCAAACCCAGATGTTGCATTTCCTTGTGGATCCATGTCGACTAAGAGAATCTTTTTTCCAGCTTCTCCCAAGGCAGCACTTAAATTTACTGCTGTAGTACTCTTGCCAACACCGCCTTTTTGGTTTACTACCGCAAGAACTTTCGCATTTTTACTCATGCCTCTTTCACCAAATCCTCTCCTCTCTTCGTTCAGCAGCCTATTGCCAATTGTCAGTCATTTCTCTTATCCAGTATCTATGCCAGGGGCTTTCGCTGAGCACGCCCAGGCCTTCGTGGTAGATCTATCTGTGGCTCTGAACTTTTCTCAAAAACATACACTGTTCTCTGCTCATTGCCTTCTAGAAGCCTATATTCTCTCTTTGCGAGAAGACGCATTCCTGTCATATCAGCGACAGCAATAGCTCTCGATAACTCACTATCATCAAAAGGCCCTTTATGGGCAATTAGGTGTCCGCCCATTTCAAGCAGGGGAGATGCAAGTTCCACTAAAGCAGGCAAAGATGAAACTGCCCGAGCCAGCACAACTGCATAATGCGCTGGCTGAGTCAGCGCTAACTCTTCAGCCCTTACCCCAAGGGCTTTAAGCTCAAGATTACCTACATAGCTCTCCTCGAGAAAGCTTTGTATCGCTTTTGCTTTTTTTTGAACGGAATCAAGCAGGTCAACAGAACGATTTGCAGCAAGAGCAAGTGGTACTCCTGGATATCCACCACCTGTTCCAACATCAAGCATCTCTCCTTCTGGAGCAGAAAACAACTCTGGAAGCACGAGAAGGGAATCTAGGACATGAAGTCGCTCGCCCTCACTCTTATCATGTATAGCGGTAAGTCTGATGGAGGAATTTGTCCTAAGGACATAGTCCAGATGCAGCTCAAGGAATTGTATAGTCTCCTCAGGAAGGTTAATGGAGTATTCCTTCAAATGCTCTCTCAGCACGCTTACCCTCTCATTGTTTCACGTGGAACACCTATCTGCTTGCTCAATCTATTGTTTCACGTGGAACAATTTACTTAAACTCCATACTGTTTCACGTGGAACAATCTGTGAAGAATAATACGCTAGTTTTCATATCCACTTAAAGAAAGTCATTCTTGTGTTGGCATACCGTTGACTTCGCCTTCACTACACTTCGTTCGCTAGAAATATTCGCTTCGCGATACTTCGATAATGCTGCACTTTGACAAAAGTTCATGAATCGCAAACTTTTGTCAAAAGAAAAGGGGCTGTATCAAAAGGTGCAGCCCCTATTCTTGTTATGCAGCAATAACTGCGAGTTACACTCGGTAGAAAAATCAGCATAGACTCAGCTGCACATGCGAAATCCCACATTCTAACTCC
>Ga0123355_10004221_pt1 | contig 20866 bp, 22 predicted proteins | sample TergutEmb28metaG_3_FD_89872 | JGI IMG/M metagenome (GOLD analysis project Ga0123355, IMG submission 89872) | Embiratermes neotenicus P1 segment gut microbial communities from Petit-Saut dam, French Guiana - Emb289 P1 | ecosystem: Host-associated > Arthropoda: Insects > Digestive system > Gut ...
GCTTGGCGGATAATTTTTTGAATTGCGTGTATTTGGTATGGTCGTAAAACCATCAAGAATTTTTGGTTCTTTTTATCGTCAACTAAAATAGTGAAACGGCTAACCAATTCATGAGCATCGGGAATACGCAAAACTTGTTTTGTAAAATCGTAGAGGTTTTCAACAGGCTCATTGTTAGGTGTACGCCAATTAAATAGAAACTTTTTCGCCGCATCAAAGGCTTTTGCAGTATTTGAACCGGGGCGGGCAAAATATTTGGTGGACACTTTATTACTGACTACAAATATTTGTGTTGTGGCGTAAATCCCATCAAAAAAACCAGCTTCTGCATAGCGTTTTATTTGTTCAAAGGCTTGCATATATCCATCTTTTGCAGATTCGGCTTTTAATTCAATGTGGATAATCGGCAAGCCGTTTATAAGTAGTGTTACATCGCCACGCAAGTTGGTGTCTGCATCAGGTTTAATTTGATTTACGACTTCATAACTTGAAATGCCGCCCGCAATTTCTTTATTACTGAACAACACGAGTGACACTCTGCCTTGCTTTACATCTTCTCGTTCAATGTTAATAGCAGCAACGCCGTTTTCGCCCCTTAACCATTGAGATGCACCAAAAGGAGTAGCCGTTAAACGCTTAAACTCAACTTTTAACTGCTCAAATTCTTTATCGGTAAGTGGCACACCATCTAACCGTGCAATGTTAATTCGGTTGATATGTCCACGCAAATTTTTCCAAAGAGCAGTTTCGGATTTTATATCATCACGATATGTCCATTGATTATCTCGTTGGGTCAGAATATCAATAAAGCTCTTTTCTATTTGGGCTTCTTGGTTCATGGGGTGTCCCTCCGTTTATGCTGTTACATTATTAAGCATTTCAATTTTTAATGTATTTTTGATTGCGGCTTTTCGGCTTGTCGGGAATTGTCATTTGAATCAATCCAAGTTCAAGCATTGGATTTACAATGCTTTTACGGAAATATTCGTCTGTTTTTATGCCGCAAAATTCTTGCATCTCTCGTCTGCTCCGCTCAATTTCACAAAATGCTAACAAAGAATTAAGTTTTTCTGACGTGAGCTTTACTTCCGTACTAACTTCCGTACTAACTTCCACTACGGAAGTTAGTGCTGTGAATGTCAAATCTGTTATTTTGTAATCGTTTGACATTGTATCAAATGTGAGATTTTTACCTCGCATTACAAGTTCGTTAAGCTGTTGGGGTGTAGCCACAATGCCTTCGTTTCCAATTCTAACAAAAGCTACAACCATCCCATCTCCAACATAATAATAAGGCGTATTATTTCCTCGCTGCACATTAAGAACAAGAATATCTTTGCTACCATCGACACGATAAACAGACAGATTGCATTCAGGCAATGGCGATATACGCTCCTTAACCAATCTGCTTATTTCTTCCGCGGTTTTTGAACATCAGCAAGGCCAACAATATTATCGCTTTTCGCTACACCAATCGCTTATTTATGTCTGTCATGTGACTTGTTCGTTAAAAAGATAAAAATGTCCTTGACAAAATGCCACAAGTGTAGCGTATTACTGCATATTAAACACCGAAAAGCGTCCTAGGCATTTATCAACCGCCTTCTTTACTTGCCCCTTTAGCGGTTTGCCATCCTCCATCCAAATGCCATTCACCACCATTACTCCATCTTTACGCGCGGTATCTATGCGTCCAATAAGCCTGTCTCCATGTAAAATGGGCAAAGTATACGGCCCATATTTCCGCTTTGCCTCTGGGGTGTAAATTTCCCAGCGATATTCAAAGTCAAACAGGGCGTGAATTAATTTTCTATCCCAAATAAAGCTATCCAGCGGTGCAATAAACTCTGTACGAAGGGGGTAATCCTCTGCTTCTGTCAAAATAGCTTCCATGGCAGTGCGTTCGCTTTCCAATGCGTACAGCGGCACATGTATCCCTTCCACTGTAATTTCAAAAAGTTCCCCATCTGCAATGAGCTTTTCAAATGCCGCAGCCCGCCCAGCGGCTTTCATTTTTAGCCCAATAAATATATCACTGGCTTTGTTCCACATAAGCCCAAAGGCAGCAATGCGGCGTTTTACATGCCAAACATCCCGCTCTAATTCCGTGTTGTATGGCATGGGTGCCTCAAGAATTTCTTGGGGTATATAATCTTTGGTAAAGGCGTAGCTTTTGTTTGTTCCGCGCCTGTGGTGGACTATTATCTCGCCGGTGTAATACATAGATTCTAATGTTGCGCGGCCAATAGATGTTGCCGAACCCCAAAACCACTCCATACTTGAACCCAGTTTTATATCTTTGGGAGAAATATGTCCATGCTCCGTAATGTATTCTCTGATAATGGGCATGGCTTTTTGTACTGCTTCGCCCCCACGGTGGTGGTAGGCTCCGGCAAAACCGCCGCCGTTCTGTTCCTTCAACAAAATAGAAAATAGCTCTATGGGAAAAATATTGAGACATTTGTCAAAATATTCAACCAGCTTTCGGTCGGTGTAAAGCAGTGCATGTAAGTCAGATTGTTTGTAATCTCTTATACGAGAATGCAAAGTAATGTCTGCCGTTCTGCCGCAAATATTAACGGGGTCGTATTGCAGGCTGCCTACGCGATTTATAAATTCCATAATGCCGGCTTTGCCCTTAAAGATATGTTCACCCAAAAGCCCATGGCGGCGTAACAGAAATTGCCTTGCCTGCTTATTTGTTATTTTCATGTGTCCACTCTTTTCTATTTATCGCAAACTCCAGTCTGTCCTTCATTTTTCCGTCATGCCACGCAGCTTTTAGTTTTTCTGCTTCTTTCCTGAAGCCCACCTTTTCCATCACTTTCTGTGTGGGTAGGTTTTCCCTATAGCAGCCGGTGGTAATTCTTATGCAGTTGTCTTGTGTAAAGGCATAGTTTAAAAGCGCCCGGGTGGCCTCTGTAATATAGCCTTTGTTGTGATATTCCGGCATAAGAAACCATCCCATATGGCTAATCCTGCCTATTGGCGTTACGTCTGTAATATCGTAACCGATCCCGCCTATAAGCTTGCCATCTAGTGTAACTGCAAAACGGCTGGCTTCGCCTTTTTGCATTTTGTGCGTGGCTTCTTGTAGACTAAGTCGTGCTTCTTCTAAATTTTCTACAACGATGTCGCCAAGATAGTATAAATTATCCTTGTCAGAAAGTAATTTGTAATAAGCCTGTAAGTCGTCTGATCCATATGGACGCATGACAAGACGTTCGGTTGCTATTTTCATATGTACCTCCAAAATATATGATGATATACATTTAACACAAAACGAGAAAACAAGCAAATGATCTGTTGACAAAATGACACGCGCGTCATATAATAAGGCAAATGACACGGATGTCAGTGTCATTAAGCAGATTTTAGAAACTATTTGTGTGCACAACACGTATCCATAGTGGAGGCAGCGCTCCATTTAAAAGGAGGGTCCAACACAGTGCGGGAAAAACAACGTAAAGACAAACTCAGAAAAATACTAGACTCTGCAAAGGCGGTATTTTGCCGCAAAGGCTTTTTGGCCGTAACCATGCAGGATATTATTGACGAATGCGGAATTAGCCGTGGCGGGATTTACATCTATTTCTCTTCTGTAGATGAGGTTTTTTTAGAGGTATTAAAGCAGCGCAATAAGGAAAGGTTTTCAAGTATAAGCAAGGCTGTGCACGATCATGAACCTTTTGAAACCGTGCTACAAGACTACATGCAAAAGCAAAAAAGCCGCCTTATTAATTTCGATAACAGTATTTTTCGCGCTTATTGCGAATACATCTTCTCAAAGCCAAAGGCCGCTGTTCACGCTTTTAGAGACACCCAGCTAAGCCAGCTCCGCAGCTCTGTGGAGGCAATTTTAAACCTCGGTGTACGTCAAGGAGTTTTAAAAAACGAGAATATCTCTCAACTTGCGGTTCATTTTATTGCCACAATTGATGGCCTAAGCATTCTAGCCCTCGGTGCCGCATTAACAGAAGAAATAATAAACGAGCAATTTACAATGCTCGAAAACATCATAAAAGGACGGTGCAATTAATGCCTGTAAAATTAAACAAATTGCAATGCTTAACCCTAACCGCCATGCTTGGCGCAATTATTACTGTACTCACATTTACACCCCTTGGTTTTCCACAAATACCCTTAATAGGGTCTGCAACGGTCATTCATATTCCAGTTATTATTGGGGCAATTATAATGGGGCCAAAATATGGCGCCATGCTTGGGTTTTTATTCGGTCTTTCAAGCATGATATTTGCCAGTACCCAATCTGTAGCCTTAAACAGGTTTGCCTTTACCCCTGTTCACCCTGTACCGGGCACAGATAGCGGAAGCCCTATATCCATTTTAATTGCCTTTGGCCCAAGAATTTTGGTGGGTATTGTAGCCGCCCTTGTTTTTATTGGCCTTGTCAAACTGATCCCAAAAATTCCAAAAGCTGTGGCAGCGGCTATTGCCGCCGGTGCGGCTTCTATGACAAACACGTTGCTGGTTCTGCATTTGCTGTACTTTATTTTTCGCGACCAATGGTCTTACGCACGTGCCGGGGCAGGTAATCCAGATCCGCAAATTACCTATGCATTTATAGCCAGCACAATTGCCGGTTTTGGTGTGCCCGAAGCAATTGCTGCAATAATAATTGTACCGGCCATATGTGTTGCAATTTTTGCTGTTGCAAAAAGAATGCCCCAAAAGCAATAAGATTCAGACGCGATAAATTTATGAAATAAGTAAACTTCTTCTTTCATCATATTATTTACGCCGTCTGCAATGAGGGTACCCCAACTGAAAGGATCGGAATTAAGATGATATTAGGCATAGACGTAGGCGGCTCTACAACAAAAATTGTAGGGCTCATGCCATCGGGAAAATGCATTGGCATGATGCAGGTAGAAGCAAGCGACCAGCTCACATCCGCATACGGTGCCTTTGGCAAATTTACAGCAGAATATAATCTGCCTATGAGCGACATTACAAAAATCGCCGTTACAGGCGTAGGTGCTTCATATTTAGAAGCCGGTATGTACAACATTCCCACTAAACGTGTAGATGAATTTAAGGCAATAGGCCTCGGCGGTTTAAACTTAGCAAAACTTTCTGCGGCAGTGATTGTAAGCGTTGGAACAGGTACTGCCCTGGTAAAAGCCGAAAACGGACAAATCACGCACATCGGTGGCAGTGGCGTTGGCGGTGGAACGTTAATTAACCTTGCAGAACGCTTTGCAGGAGCCCATAGCTTCCCTAGCATTACAAACCTAGCATCAAGCGGCAACCTTAACGCCGTTGACTTAAAACTCCAGGATATCTCCAAAGAAACCATCGGAAACTTGCCGCCGGGTACAACAGTTTCCAACTTTGGTAACATACAAGACACTGCCACCTCATCAGACATTGTACTAGGTCTTATTAACATGATTTTCGAAAGCGTCGGCATGATGGCCGTCTTTGCAACCCTAAACGATACCGTGAAGGATATTGTACTCATAGGTTCCCTATCTGTAATAGACCAGGCCTCCAGCGTGTTTGGCGCCCTGGCAAAACTGCATACAAATAACCGCTTCCATATTCCCAAAGACGCAATTTTTGCCACCGCTGTTGGCGCGGCTTTATCAGAGATGTAAATTTCTATATTTCCCAAATCCCGCCATCGTAAGAAACTTCAAAACCATGGGGTTTAGCGGCCGCTACCATTTCGTCATAAGGCGCACCGCCGTTGTGGGAGAAGTGGTTAAGCACGATGCGGGTATCGGGTTTTAGACAATTTACAGCGGCGAAACCTTTTTGGGTTGCAATGATATCTGGCAACCCCATATGGTTGCTCCCCTCCGCTTTAAGGCCAAAGGTGCAGTCTAGGCTGATTAGGTCAAATTGCTTGCCGGTAATATATTCTAATGTTTCGTCTTTAAAAATACCGGTGTCGTTGCCGTAAAGCATGCGTTTGCCGCCGTGTTCTATGATATAATTAAGGCAGCGCTCGTTACGCGCATGGTTGGCCGGCAGTGCAGTGATAACAAACTCCCCTGCCTCAAATGGTGTAAAATTGTGTGCAATATGGAAATCGTACTGTTCTTTCGTTCCAACGATGGCATTAGCTACAAAGGTCTGGCATGTATCGATAACCGTTTCATTTCCATATACTTGCATTTTAAAATCTGCGCCTTTAGATGAATAAATAGGCCCGCGATATTTAAGTTCCGAGGGTAAAAAGTGATCGTGGTGGCTGTGGGTTATAACCAAATGGCCAATTTTGTTAAGTTCTACATGGTGGGCTACATAGTGCAGATATGTGTCTGGCGAAAGGTCTATAAGTAAGCGTTGGTCCGGGCTGCCTTCACCAATTTTGTTGGCAAATACCACTGCCTGAGAACGTGTACGCATGTTCCTGCCCCCACGCCTGCGCGCTGTTTCACAAACTTCGCAAGAGCAAAACATCCCCGGCCAGCCTTCTGCCGCCGCTGTACCTAAATATTGTAGAACCATAAAGCCCTCCATACACATTAAATTTTTCCCATTTTACCATTCATGTCGCATTTTTGAAAGTGTTGTCAGGAAAATCATTATAACTAATTAAAGAAGAATGAGCCTATATAAAGGAGAAAATATCATGGATGTAATGAGCGCAATCGAAACAAGAAGAAGCATTCGCAAGTATTACCCAACCCCTGTAGAGCCCGAAAAATTGGCAAAAATAGCTGAGGCCTTTCGCTTGGCACCATCGGCAAATAACAAGCAAAAATGGAAACTCTTCATCGTAACAGACCCAGCCACAAAAGCAAAACTTCGGGACGCGTCACCAGCAAAATTTTCTATGATTACAGAGGCTCCGGCGGTGCTTGTTGGCACATGTGCTTATCAGGAGACAATGGAAAACCACCACCGTGTAGATAGTGTAGACGTATCCATCGCAATGGCGTTCGCCATGCTTGAAGCCCAAGAATTAGGCCTTGGTACCTGTTGGTTGGGTTACTATACCGAGGCAGAAGCAAAATCTGCCCTTGGACTTGCTGACGATGTGAGTGTAGTAGCGATTATGCCCCTTGGTTATGCAGCCGAAACCCCAAAGCCAACACCCCGCAAGCCAATAGAAGGGGTCGTAACGTATATTTAATGAGAAACGTTCAAAAGAGGCTGCCTCCCTAAGCATTCTTCATGAATAATTATTCAACATTGCTTACCTGTCTCACGAAAAAGTGCCGTTCATCAAAGGATGAACGGCACTTTTATTCCCATTATTCAGATATATTCGCTTAGCGAGACAGCCCCTGTGCTTGTACATATTGTAACCAGCTTCAAAAAGCTCTTTTCTAGTTTTCTATAATTTCTCCATTTGTTGATATGGTTACAACCTGCCAGGGTATCATCTTTCCGCAATTTTGGATCGCTCTTTTTGCAGCACTTTCAATGCCGCTACAACATGGGACTTCCATTCTAACAATAGTTACAGATTTTACATGATTCTGTTGTAGAATGGTGGTTAATTTTTCGGCATAATCTCCATCATCCAGCTTAGGGCAGCCAATGATTGTTACTCGGTTTTTCATGTATTCCTCATGAAAGTTGCCATAAGCGTAAGCGGCACAATCCGCAGCAATAAGAAGATTGGCGTTGTTAAAATAAGGGGCATTTGGCGGCACTAATTTTATTTGTACGGGCCACTGATTAAGATGTGTTTGGGCTGTTGATATTGTTGCCGGCCTCTTTTCAGGGGTGCTTTCCCGTTCAAATGTTTTCGAGTTTGTGCCAGGGCAACCACAGGCCAATGCATCCTGCTGTGTAGGTTCAACTTCCCTCGCTTCAAAGCGAATTGCCTCTGTAGGGCAAACAGGTAAGCACCGCCCAAGGCCATCGCAGTAATCCTCTCGCAGTAGCTTTGCTTTTCCATCGACAATACCAATAGCCCCTTGATGGCAGGCCGACGCGCATAACTCGCAGCCGATGCACTTGTCCTCATCAATTGTAATCACGTTTCTTTTCATAATTTTTTCATCCTTTCGTCTTGACTTAGTAAAGCCAGTATAATACACTCAATGCAACACGTCTGTTGTATATACAACGAAAGGGTCTTGTAATGAAGAAAATTTTTGACATAGCAAAAAATAATCCATTATTCCAAGAAATCAATTATAGTGATTTTGAGCCGATGCTAAACTGCCTCTCCTCAAGGACCGCAACATACAGGAAGGATGACATCATACTGTTGTCTGGGGATTCCATAAATTTTGTAGGCTTAATCGTATCCGGCAGCATCAAAATTATAAGGGAAGATTTGAACGGTAATAGCACGATCTTAACCAAACTTGTTGCTTCAGAAATTTTTGGCGAAGTCTTTGCCTGTGCCGAGATATCTCATAGCCCTGTTACGGTACAAGCAATTGAAGAAACAGACGTGCTATTTATTGACTACAGTAAAATTTTTACCTCATGCACAAACGCTTGCCATTTTCATAGTCGGCTTATAAAAAATATGCTTAAACTGGTTGCACAAAAAAACCTAATGCTCAATCAAAAGATTGAAATTTTATCAAAACGAACCACCCGAGATAAACTGCTTTGTTTTTTCGATTTCCAGAGGGGAACGTTAAATGCGTTTACCATCCCATTTAATCGTGAAGAAATGGCAAATTACCTTTGTGTTGACCGCAGTGCCATGTCTAACGAGTTATGTAAAATGCGTGATGATGGGTTGATTCAGTTTAATAAAAATTACTTTGAAATCTTATAAAAATCACAAAAGGATTGATTCACTATGGAAATGAAAAATGCACTAAAAAGCAATCTAGAGGGCGAAGTCTTAGCAAATGCTTTGGAAATTAGTTCACATACAACAAAAAGCGCCGATAACTGTGTTTGCTTACACATTATCGGCTTCTGTATTTCTTTGATGGCGGACAGGCTCAATTTGCTGGTTTTCGATTATTATCCTTCAAGAGCCATTGATTCCACTATACTTGGCGGAATTTCTATCCCTGCTGCATAGCAAAATGCAATAATTTGGCCCATGTGCATTTGTTCATGTCCTGTCATCATTGAAATCATTTGATGTACGTTCATTTGTTCACCAAAAAATTCAATGGCTTCAGTACCGTCCAGTTGCGCTAATGATTTTTCCATTTGGGCATCAAGTTCTGTCATTGTTTTGATGAGGGTTTGTGTCGGCAGGCTTAAATAATTATTATATTCGTCTCCAAAAACAACCACTTTTGTAGTTAACGCATCTACATAACCTCGTTGTCCCAGCGTCAATTCATAAGCGTGTAATCGTATGGTGTTTAGCTTCTTTCTCGGTAGTTTTTTGTCAAGGTCTGCATCACTGAGTTCGTTTAAAAACGCCAATGTAATGCCCCTTGTTTGTTTCCAATCTGCCCAAAGTGCCTTCAATGATTCAATCATGTGATATCACCGTTTAAAAGCTGTTGCACTTCCTCCACTGGAGAGCCAAACCGCTCGGCGATTTCCTGCTCCATCACTGTTTCGTAGAAGTTTCTTGACCTTGCAAAGTCTTCTACATTAAGCAAAATCCATGCTTTGTTGCTAATTTTATTTTTCATGGTTTAATACCTCTTTCAATTTTCGATGTAGCAATATTATCATATGAAATGAGACAACTATATGTCATGTTTATATTATGAACGCTTCTGATTTTTCTATAACCCTCTCGCAATATCCAAAGTATCTTCCAGGCTGCGATTCTCAAAAGCCTGTTGGTGAACAAATTCCGTTTCAAAGCGGTGTCCGAATTCTAGTAGGCTTTTGTCTTCCGGTGTTAATTCCTCTTCGCCAATAATACTGGCAATTGCCCGGGTGTCTTCTACCTTTGCATAATTAGCAAACAGTTTTGCCGCAAGTTTCGGATGGTCGGCCGTTGTATATCCCTCACCGATACCGTCCTTCATTAAACGAGAAAGAGATGGCAGAACATTGATTGGCGGATAAATACCACGCTGAAATAGCCCCCGATCCAGCACAATTTGCCCCTCGGTTATATAACCGGTTAAATCCGGTATGGGGTGGGTTATATCTTCGCTTGGCATGGTAAGTATGGGAATTTGCGTGAGTGACCCTTTCGCATTTTTAAGTATCCCCGCACGTTCGTAAATGGATGCAAGGTCGGAATACAAATAACCCGGATACCCTTTGCGGCTTGGAATTTCCCCATGTGCGGAGGATATTTCTCTAAGGGCCTCCGCATAAGCGGTCATATCTGTAAGTATGACAAGCACATGGTATCCAAGGTCATATGCCAGATATTCTGCGGCGGTAAGCGCGAAGCGGGGCGTGGCAATGCGCTCTGCCTGAGGGTCGTTTGCAAGATTTAAATACATAATCGTGCGGTCTTTTACACCGCCATCTTCAAACGCCTGTTGAAAAAATGCTGCCGTATTATGAGAAATGCCCATGGCAGCAAAAACGACAGCAAAATTTTCATTTTCACCTGCAGATATTTTAGATAATCTGGCCTGTACAGCAATTTGTGCAGCAAGCCTATCATGCGGCAGCCCATCTGCCGAAAATATCGGAAGTTTCTGCCCGCGTATTAATGTTGTAAGCCCATCAATAGCAGAAAAACCCGTGTGTATGTAGTTGCGAGGGTAAACACGGTTTACAGGATTTACCGCCTGTCCGGAAATTGCCCGCCTTTTGTGCCTAGGTACACTGCCAAGGCCATCACATGGGCGGCCAAGGCCGTCAAATACACGTCCCAGCATTTCTTCAGAAAGGTTCATTTCCATTAATTTGCCGGTAAAAGTAGTCGTCGTGTTCACACATGACATACCAGCAGTGCCTTCAAATACAAGCACGGTGGCAATGTCACCGTCAACACGTATTACACGCCCGGTTCTTGGGGGTTGGTGGGGTAGGGTAATTGTTACAATTTCTTCGTAAGACGGCGGCGGGAATGTTACACCCTCTAGCATAACTAACCCGCCGCGTATTTCTTTTAAGCCTAAATATTGTACATTCATCGTGCAAATACGTACCAAAAACCCATTATTATTAAGGCCGAGGCAATTAAAAATCCCCAGCCGGGCATCATAAACTGCACAATCATTCCTATCCCAATAAAGAAAAATATGAGCCCCATCAGCCGTTTTTTCCTAAACATGCCACCAACCCCTTAGTTTCGCTATACAGCTATTGTATGTACACAGCAAAAAAATGTGTAAATACTTTTATTGCGGGGCACCTTATGTTATACTAAAGAGTGTTTGGAAATAAAATGCGTTAACGTAAATCAATTGGCGTTTGCGTGAGGTGTTTCAGGTAAGTTCGCCGACGGAAATCGCGAATGCGATTTTCTATGGCATAAAAAATATTTCATAGGAAGCAGGAGATACCAATGGTAAAGTTAGGTATTAATGGTTTTGGCCGTATTGGCCGTTTGGCGTTCCGCTATGCAATGACACGTGATGATGTGCAAGTTGTAGCTATCAACGATCCATTCATCGATTTGGAGTATATGGTTTACATGCTAAAGTATGATTCAACTCACGGTCGTTTCCCAGGCTGCGTTAAAGCAGAAAACGGCAAACTTGTTGTAAACGGCAAAGAAATTTCCCTTTACAATGCAAGAGATCCTAAAGACATTGGCTGGGCAGCAGACGGCATTGATTACGCGCTAGAATGTACAGGCATTTTCTTAACCCAAGAATCTGCGCAAGCATATTTGCAAAGCGGTGCTAAAAAAGTTATTTTCTCCGCACCTGCAAAAGACGACGTTACACCAACATTTGTTATGGGCGTAAACCACGACAAATACACATCTGATATGAAAATAGTATCTAACGCAAGCTGTACAACCAACTGTCTTGCACCACTTGCAAAAGTTATTAACGATAATTTTGGCATTGCAGAAGGTCTGATGACCACAGTACACGCAACAACCGCTACCCAAAAAACCGTAGACGGCCCTTCTGCCAAAGACTGGCGCGGCGGCCGTGCGGCTAACACAAATATCATCCCATCTTCAACAGGCGCAGCAAGGGCAGTTGGCCTTGTAATTCCAGAACTTAAAGGCAAACTAACAGGTATGGCTTTCCGCGTACCAACCACCAACGTGTCTGTTGTTGATTTAACCGTGCGCCTAGCAAAACCTGCTTCTTACGACGCAATTAAAGCCGCTGTTAAAAAAGCAGCCGATGGCGAACTTAAAGGCATTCTTGCTTACACAGAAGACGCAGTGGTATCCACCGACTTTATCGGGGAATCTTGCACCAGCGTTTTTGATGCAGGCGCAGGCATTAGCCTAAATGATAACTTTGTAAAATTAGTATCTTGGTATGATAACGAGTGGGGTTATTCTTGCAAACTTATCGACCTTGCACGCCACATGAAAAAAGTGGATGGTTGATTGTCTATAAACTAAAACACGAAGCCCAGAGCATACAGATTCTCTGGGCTTCGTTGTATTAAGCGTACGCATTTAAAACTATGAAAAAAAAGTATATACTCCTCCACCTCGAGAACTTCCCACCCCAATATACATATGGTAAGGAGAAAGCACATTGGCTCTGTGGATAGGTGAGCGCAGCCATGGTTCAACTGTATTGACCCTAGCTATGTCATTAGGTGCCAGACTTGCACCAGACATGCCTCCACCCCAGTTAAAGTTACCAGATCCCCCTGCTAACCACGCTAACTCCCGCGAATCAAAACTTCCAAAAGTGTGAGCACTATCATGAACCCGACTATTGTAACCAGATTCTCTCAGATAAGCAGTGCGCAAAGCCGCTGCCACCGCCAATTCATGACGCCATGTCAAAGGATGTAGTCCGTACTCAGCTCGTACTCTATTAATTTCATAAGCCACAGCCAGTTCAAATTCAGTAGGAATAAAAACATCAAGCCATTCTTGTAGCTCTTCCTGTGACGGCAAACCTTGTCCTGGATGTGCTATCGGCCTTCCCCTTGGTATTGCTCCAGAAAGAACAGTTGTGCCTGGAAACGGTGTCGTAGAAATCAAAGCAGTGTGATTAGCGGAATCCCACTCTACGAAATAACCACCGGATTCAATCGCAATGCGCAAAGGAATCATCGTTCTGCCGTTAATGATTTGCGCAGGAACATCAAGCACTTCACTATGGCCGTTTACAGAAAATATATCGCGTCCAATCCAAAGACGAATTTCATAACGGTCATTACGAAAAATAGCACTGGGCGTTACATCATTTGGGGTAGGTGTTATCCATTCAACCTCGAACCCCAACATCTCAAAAACACCTCGCGCAGGAACGAGTGTTCTTCCATCAATTATGACAGGTTGCTGATCAGGAAACACTACGATCTCCCCATCTACAATCACAGTTATGTCATCATTAACCGCAACGACTTCAAAACTAAGGATATACACTGAAACCATGATGCATGTAAGTAAAATGCTTAAAATCTTTATTCTCATTTTCATAGCAACCTCCATTAAAAATGCGCTTGGCAGTGTGAGGTCGTTTGGATGGTGAGGTTAATTGCACCATCCAAACGCCATATTTTTATGGCATACAGCCATTTAAACATCAATATTGCTTTGTGCGTCTTGAAGTATTCCTTCTGCATCATCAGGGTGTGCATAATAAAACACAATATCCGTATTAGTCCTACTCTCTAAACGAAGTCGACTGTGTATAAATGAAAAAAACCAACTTTCCAGCAATATGCCGTCATAAAAGAAACGCACCTCATTGCCATACACGCCCCAAGTAAACTCCCTGTAGTCGTAGTAGGGGCCTTGGGTGGCCGTACCATCTGGGTTAAAAACGTATGTCCAGTTCAAGTACTCTACCCATGCCCATGTGCCTACTAGCGCAGGGTCGACCTCCCAGTTTCCATGATCCATATGATATGAAAATGCTTCCCCAGATGGATCCCTCAAGGTTAGCGCGCTGTCGGACATTCCAAATCTCCAGGTGGCTATACGGTAATTGTACTTGGGGATTTGGCCCAAACGCTCAATCCTTAGTATATTGCCGGAAGCTCCCCATCTAAACTCAAATTCATCATGAAGCCAGCCGCCAATACCGGTTCCATCTTCATGGAAAACATATGTCCAGAAAATATTGTCATCCCAAAACCATGTACCGATAAGTTCCTGTGCAACATCCCCAAGAGCACCATCCCTAATGTAGCTGTATGACAAATTGCGAGACTGTTGGCTTGTTAATGTAAGATTGTCGTTGTGGATACGATACGTCCAAGTTTCGTTAGGGACCTGAAACATTGGAGGCTCCCCCTGGCACGAAATGAATAGCCTAGAATCCCTGGTGTACCACGTAAACGGTACAGATTCTCCAGGCCATCCACGCATCCCGGTGCGGTCGTCGTTGAAGAGATATTCGAAGCCGGAATTGTCGTCCCAAAACCAAACCCCGACAAGTTCCATATCAACTTCCCCGAATCTAACCCGGTCCTGGAACTCTCGTGCAGCAAATTCTATCAAAAGTATCACCAGTAACGATGCGCCTACACATAATATGACGTTACGCATATTGTCCTCCTCTTTAGTTATGTACGCAAATTATGACAGTATTATATCAAAAGCGCCGCGAAATAAAAAGATACTTTGGGATAATAATGATGCGCTCCCTGTGTTGTATTAATGGCTTTTGTGGAAATTGCACCAGACAAATTTAACTATGCCACGTATATGTTTTTGGAAAAGATAAGACTATTTGCGTGCACAGCACGCATCCGCAACGTAATCGAGCTTTGGGGCAGAGCCCCATGTAAATAAGAAGGAGCGATATCCATGAAAAGACTAGGAAAATCAAGAAAAAACGCAGTAATCAGCGGGGTATGCGGCGGTATAGCCGAATATTTTAACATAGACCCCCTTCTGGTGCGCATAGTTTGGGTTTTGTCAGGCATTGGCCTCATTGTGTACATCTTGTGCGCAGTACTTCTGCCATATAACGACGAACCCATGCCGCCACAAAACGACTATGTAAATCATAATTACGACAATTCTGATCGTAGAAACTAATAAATTTATAAAAATAAGGCTGTCATTGGAGTGATTTCCGCGACAGCCTTATTTTTTTATTGTTCTTACTGATTGATTACTGCATTAATTGCTTCATTCATACGCTCTAAAGCTTCTGGTGTAATACCTTCCTCACCCATAAATAAGCGCTCAAACTCTTGGTCTATTGCCGTACCAACCGGGCCTGCGTTCATGGCGGCAATTTGTAATGGAAATGCATATTCTAAAACCTCTCCAAATACTTCAACATCTAAATCCGAAAAGCGCTCAAACCATAATGGTTGGCTGTCTGCATGGGCAGGTAAAAACACCTGCGCAATATAATCACCATGTTGCTGAGTTGTGGCAAATTCCATCCACAGGCGTACAGCTTCAGCATTTGGGCTATTTGCATAAGAAACATATGCAAGATTATGCACAGCGGCGGCCTCTCTTTGCCTACTAGGCAAATGTGCGATACCCAAACGGTCGCCTAAAAAGTCATAGTAAGGAGATACGCGCCACAAACCAATGCTTTCCATCGCAATCATGCCATTCATAAATAACTGACCTTGGTTATTAAGCTGGGCGTTTTCTACCGGAGTAGGCGCCACTTGATCTTCAAAAATTAACCGATGCATAAATTGTAAGGCTTCTATTGCTGCGGCATTATTTATGTCAAATGCGGTTCTATCTGCATTAAACATATGGCCGTTATTTTGCAAAATAAAGTTACCAGAACCGGACTGGTTACCTGTAGAGAAAGCAATACCATATTGAATGGTTTCTCCGCCTTCGACAATGGTTAACGCTAAGGCCGCCTCCCGAAGTGCTTCCCATGTCCAGCCCCTGCGTGGCGGATGCGGTATGCCTGCCTGGTCAAACAAATCCTTGTTATATAACAAAGCAATGGTGTCAAAGAAGAAAGGCACACCATACCTTGTGTTGTTAAGTGTAAACGGCTGGTAAAGACTTGACGCAAATGGTGAAAAGTCTAAATCCATATCATCCAAACTCATAAGCAAATCCGACGGCATATAAGACACGGCGTTTGCGTGGTTAAGCCAGAAAATATCTGGGCCCGCACCGGCAGGTAACGCTGTTTGAATGCGCGTCCAATAATCAGACCAAGGTGTGATTGAGTACTGAACAGTAATGCCTGGATTTTGTTCGCTAAATGTTGCAAACATTGCCTGATAAGCTTCTTCCATTGCGCCATCCCAAAACCAAAACTGCAATGTCGCTTCCGTTCCGTCCGCGCCGCCTGCACTGCCCGGGGTGGATCCTCCGCAAGCTGTTAAAGCCAAAACCCCAATAAGAACTAGTGCCAGTAAAGTTCTCTTCATGTCTTGTAACCTCCTAAATTTAAAAAAATATATGTTTATGATTTGCTGCCTGTTGTAGAAATTCCTTCTAAGAAGTACCGCTGACCAATCAAGAAAATAGCAATGATAGGAATAGTAGAAACAGTCGCCGCCGCCATTAATAAATTAAACGGCGTGGCATGTTGTCCCCTAAGGTTGGCAATACCAATAGACAAAGTAAAATTATGGTTAGAGTTTAGTATAATAAGTGGCCACAACAAATTATTCCAAGCAAATGTGGCAACTAAAATACCCATGGCTGCAAGAGTGGACTTACATAAGGGTAAAATAATCGATAAAAATATTCTGGGGTGTGAGCACCCATCCATGTAAGCAGATTCATCTAACTCTCTTGGAATGGACATAATTGTCTGCCGTATAAAAAACGTGGCAAATACGCTGGGTATGCCTGGCATAATAACACCAGCTAAGCTGTCTACCCAGCCAAAGCGCATCATAATAATAAACCGGGGTACGAGTATCAACTGCAAGGGTACCATTAAAGCGGCCATTAGCATAATAAAAATTATATTTTTAAATGGGAAATCTATCCGCGCAAAGGCATATGCGGCCATGGCAGACAAAAACACCTGCGGTATGCCAATGCCAATGGTAACCATGATCGTATTCCTATAAAACCTTAAAAAGTTAAACCGTGTAAAAATGGTTACAAAGTTGTCCATGCTAAACTGGTCTGGCAGAAATTGCATAGGAATGCGCATGGCTTCTATTTCTGTTTTAAATCCAGTCAAAACCATCCACACAAAAGGCATTGTTGTAATAACTGCCATAAGCAGTAACACAACTACAATGGAGATTTTTACTGTTAAATTTCGCTTAGCCAATTATCTCCCGCCCTTCTTATTCACCATAATGTACCCAATATTTTTGTGAAACAAATTGCAAAATGGTTACGGCCATAATAAATACAAGCAGAACCACCGCATTAGACGCGGCATAACCCATTTCCTGGAAGGTGAAGCCACGGTCAAAAATACCAAAAGCCATCGTACGGATACCATCTCTAATAATAACAGAACCCCTGCCAAAGATAAAAATAGCATCAAACATACTAAATGCACCAATCATGCAAATGGTGGTTACAAAGAATATTTGCGGTGTTAAAAGTGGTACGGTGATACGAAAGAAACTCTGTACAGATGTAGCTCCATCAATTTTAGCGGCTTCCAAAAATGACACAGGCAGGCTTTTAATACCTACCATTAATATAACGCTAAAATAACCAATGCTAGCCCATACAGTCATGGCAATAATAATGCCCATAACACTTCTAGAAGAGCCAAACCAATCTACAAGCGGTAAGCCAAGCCACCTAAGCATTCCATTAATCATGCCAAATCGGTTGTTAAATATGTTTTCCCAAACCATCGCCGCCGCCGCAGGTAAAGTGACATAAGGAATAAATATAACTGTCCTAAAAAAACCTACAGCCGGTATTTTTGCGGTAAGCATTACCGCAATCAGTATTGAAATTGAAATGGTTAGAGGCACACTGATAATTACAAAAATAAATGTATTGATTATTTCTGAATGAAAAATTGAATCCGTCATCATTCTTGTATAATTGGCAAAGCCAATAAATTGCGGTGGCGTAATGTTATTCCACCTGGTTAGAGAGATATAAAATGCGTAGAAGATAGGGCCAATTGTAAATATAAATATCCCAAGTACCGTTGGGGCAATAAAAGCATATGCCCATAACCACTCCCTATGCTTTCTAGAAATTTTCATCGCATCAAACGCCTCCTTTGTCCAATAAGTTCCAATAGGCTTGGAACTTATTATGAACATAGCATAACAACGACAGTTAATGTGTGCATTATTATACATAATAATCCCGATGTCAAGTATTTTTCGGGGAATATTACTAGTGGTTTGGGGTGCGAGTTCTTACTGCCATAAAGTTTGTACAACTAAAAAGAATAATTCTCCGCCTGCGCTGCCCACATTTGTGCATACTTGCCATTTGCGGCAAGCAAATCTTCATGGTTGCCTATTTCCACAATTTTGCCGCCATCCATCACAGCAATTCTATCGGCGATACGTGCAGAACCTAAGCGGTGGGTCACAAGCACTGCCATTTTATCCTGTGTCAACTCTGCAAAGCGTTTGTAAATGCGTGTTTCTTCTATTGGGTCTATGGCAGCGGTGGGTTCGTCCAGCACAATAAAGTCATGATAACGGTACAATCCTCGGGCGGTAGCTATGCGCTGCCACTGTCCACCGGATAAGTCCACCCCTTCATATTCCCGGGAAAGTACGGTGTCTATCCCATTAGGGAAAGTTTTTGTATCTTGATAATCCACATCCGCATCCACCATTGCGGGGATTGGGCCATGGCTTGCGCTGGATGCACTTATTTGTACATTTTCTTTTAAGCTAAAAGCATACTGTCCATAATTTTGAAATACGCCAGATGTTTTTGCAAATAATGCAGAATCTGCCGTTGCTGATACATCTTGCCCACCTATTTCAATTTTACCGCTATTTGGTTTATACAAGCCGCATAGCAATTTAACAAGTGTCGTTTTGCCACTACCGTTCTCACCAACAAGGGCTAGTGTTTCTCCTGGGTGCATGGTTATTGACACACCATCAATCGCATTTTTTTCTGCTTTGGGATATGCAAATACTAGGTTTGCCGCGGTTATTCCTTGGATAAAATTCGGTTCAGTAATCGACTTTTCCGGAGTAGGAATATCCAGCAAGTTTATAAAATTATGAACCTTACCCAAATCATTTCCAAAGCTGGCTCGTATGCGCCAAAGTGCTTCTTCCATCATCCAAAACATCGCCTGTACAGATCCAAACACTGCCGCAAAAGCCCCAACAGAGATATTTCCATGTACAAGGGATCTAAATAAAAGCACTAACACACCAACCCATCCGGCGGCTTTTGCAAAATTAACCCCAAAATACATAAGCTGAATTCGCTTTTGTGCATCCCATTCCTTGTTTGCTAAAAGTGCCAGGCTATCCATATACAGCTTCTTAAAAAAACGATAAGCGCCAAAAAGTCGGGTTTCCTTCATATTTCTAAGCCCAATCAAGCTATCTTCATAATGGGCATTTTGTCTGCGAATAGGTGCGGATATCTCCTCGAGCCTTGCATGAATTCTTGCTTCTACAACTTGAGCAAGTAAGGATGGCGCAAAAATAAAAGCGATCGCAAGCACCAAAACCGGCTGCATTCGCCATAGAAATACCCCCATAACAGCGTAGTAGGTTCCGTAAAAAAATATCATGTCATGAATAGTCATGTATGTCCAAAAAGCGCCGTTCTTGCCTTCGTTGGCTTTTTCTATATCATCTAACCGATCTTTATCTTCAAAAACCTGGGCAGGTAATTTCTTAACCTTTGCGTGAATGACCTGTGCGAGTCTGCCAGAGGCTTTGTGAAACATAAGGTCGTTGTCAAAAAGATTGTGCAGGGCGTTCATGACTTGCTGAAAAATCATAACCAAAGTAACCATGGCCGCACCGATATATACCTGTCTAAGATAACCGTGACCTAATGCCAAATCCGCCAACGCATCATATAGGCGCTGGTTGATAGGCGCAATAAGCCCCCACGCAATACCATGCAGGATAACAATAAACATAAAAACCAGACAGGTAAACGGAATCGCTTTTATTGTAAGGGGTACAACACGCCTTATTGCTTTAAATATGGATAGGTTTTGTTTTTTATTACTTTTCATGCTGCTCATCCTTTTCAAATGGGGCTCTGCCCCAAGCCCCGCCGCTCCGCTGGGAATGAATCCCTGCTACGCTTCCTCACTTCGTTGCAGGTGCGCGCTGTGCGCACAAATAGTTTTACAAATACCAACTTTGCTGGCTCATAAACATTTCTGCATATATACCCGCCTCAGCCATAAGCTCATCATGGCTGCCTTTTTCTGCTACTTTGCCACCTTCCAATACAAAAATTGTATCTGCCAACTTTGCAGAAGCAAGTCTGTGGCTTATAAAAATAGTCGTAAACCCACGGCTAATGGATTCAAACTGAGCATACATCTGGCTTTCTGCAACAGGGTCTAATGCGGCGGTAGGTTCATCTAAAATTTTTACAGGGGCTGGGCTTATGATTGCCCTTGCAAAAGCCAGCCGCTGCCACTCTCCACCGGATAATTCCACACCAAACTCGTGAGTTTTACCCAGCAGTGTATTTTTGCCATCTCTCAGTGCCTCAGATTTTTTCTCAAACCCTGCCAGGTCTAAAGCACGGTCAAGTTCGGTATCAGTTGCGCCATTTATTTTTCCGATGGCAACATTTTCTGCAACAGTAATATCGTAATGGGCAAAGTCTTGAAACAGCGCACAAAAGCAAGCCTTGATTTGTGGTAATGTCCATTCTCTCAGCGATTTTCCGTTTAACAAAATATCACCGGTGTAATTATCATACAGCCGGGTAATTAACTTGGTAAGGGTAGTTTTTCCTGCTCCATTTGCCCCAACAAAAGCATAATGTTTGCCCTTGTCTATCACAAGAGACAGGTTATCTAATATAACCTTTTCCGTACCGGGGTAA
>Ga0123355_10004222_pt1 | contig 20864 bp, 8 predicted proteins | sample TergutEmb28metaG_3_FD_89872 | JGI IMG/M metagenome (GOLD analysis project Ga0123355, IMG submission 89872) | Embiratermes neotenicus P1 segment gut microbial communities from Petit-Saut dam, French Guiana - Emb289 P1 | ecosystem: Host-associated > Arthropoda: Insects > Digestive system > Gut ...
ATATTTTTCTTTATCACTTTTCACCGCCAGTAACATCGTCTTTAGCATTGAGGGCACTATTTGCATCTCAGTTACTGCACCGACATGAATCTCTTCGCATGTACGATAAGGATCCATTTCATCTCCTGGGGATAATAAGTGACCTTTGGCTCCTGTTAAGCTCCATCTGAAGATTTCTACTATTGATGCATCAAAAGTATATGATGTCTTTTGTAGGACTGTACTGTTTTCATCTATTGGATAGTTCTCTTGTAGGTAAGAGATCAGGTTTACTGTACCTTTATGCTGACACATTACTCCCTTTGGTTCTCCTGTCGTTCCGGATGTATATATCAAGTAGAAATCATCCCCAGGAGTGTTCACATGAGGCAAGTTAGATTCATCGCCAATATAGACCGAACTATCTGATAAATCAATCACAGGAATTGACAGATTCTCGTGACTGTGGGGGATTGCGGCTCGGGGGTCGCAATGACGGTCTTTTAGAGCATGGATTTTTTCATCAGTCTCTACATTTTCACTGCGTATTTCTTCTACATCCCCATCACCTGCATCGTCCATCATCCCCGTCATCCCGGGCTTGACCCGGGATTCACTTGATAGAACGCGGTTGTTGTATGTCAATATCGCCTTCGCATCACAGTCATTTAGCATATACTTTAACCGTTCAGGTGGACTATCTGTATCTATTGGTACATATGCACCACCGGATTTGATGATGCCATATATCCCTATCACTTGCTCAAAGCTGCGTTCTGCTTGTAATGCTACATAGTCTCCTGGCTTTACACCCAGTTCACGCAATTGCCTTGCTAATACATTTGATTTTGCGTTTAACTCGCCATAGCTCAGACTATGACCTTCAAAAGTCATTGCTATGCTATCTGGAGCTTTCGCAACTTGCTCTTCAAATAAATCTACTACTGTCTGCTCTTTTGGATATTCCATCGCAGTCTCATTGAATTCTTCAACTAATTGATGACGCTCTGACTCATCAATAATCTCTATCTTACTAATCTCTTTGTTTAAAAATCCACTTGTTCCATCCGCGAGTTTATCTAATATTAAGTAATAGCGTGATATCAATTCATCAACAAATTCATCGTCCAACGCACCCTTTCGATAATTGATTCCGCCTATGATTTCTTCACCGGATTTAATAAGTTCAAAGTCCACTGAAGCCCTGCTAAATCCATTGTCGATTTCGTAAGATTGAATCTCCAAATTTTCAACTTCAATGTTACTATCCGGGATTTCTTTGTAGTTAAACAGAAGCTGATAAATTGGACTCTCACCTAGATTAAGAAAAGCATCCTTCTTTTCATAATTTTCTAAAAAGCTTTTATAAGAATTTCTCATGAATTCTGCAAAGGTCAAGTTATCATCTATAATAGTTCTAACAGGAAGAATATCGACAAAACAACCAACCATCGGCTGCACTTCCAACAAATCTCTCCCGGCAGTGATTACCCCAGTCATAATATCTTTCTGCATTGAATACTTGAATATGAGCAGCTTTAATACCGCAAAATAGAGGCTGAAAACAGTGATTTTTTCATTTTGAGCAATTTGTTGAATTTTCTTTACCACATCAGTATTGATGTGCATGTCTTTTCTCACTGCTATTTCGTCAAAATGAGTTAAGCCTTGTTCCTGTTTCAAAATATCCAACGAGAAGTCAGCGCCATTTAATTGGTCATTCCAATATTTCTTGGCTAACTCTGCACCTATTGACTCAATATCTTTGTTGCGTTCCCACCATGCAAAATCTTTAAATTGGATAGGTAAAGGTGGCTTTATATTTCTTATGTTGTTGTATTTGTTGTAACAATATTCGAGTGTTTCACCCAGAACAATATTAATACTCATGCCATCACCTATGAGATGGTGCATGACAAGTATTACAGTCCAATCATCCGGTGCTGTGCATACAAGTGCAGCTCTAATGAGCGTGTCTTTTTCTAAATTAAATGGCTTTCCTGCCAGTTGGTTTACCATTTCATATACTATGAAATCTCGGTCTCGAAATTCATTAGAAAAGTCATGTATTTCCGGTTCAAAAACCATTTCATCATCGATTTCTGAATAGAGTTCTCCATTATCTTGCTTAAAGTGCATCTTTAAAATTTCATGTCTCTCAAAGGTCTCTTTAAGTGCCTCTACAAACCAATGTATATGAGCATTTCCTTCCAGATTAGCATTTCCTTGCATTCTGGCAATTCCGATCATATTGTAAATCGTGGCGTCAGGGCTTATGTTATTCGCAATCCATATTTTTTCCTGCGCAAAGGTAAGTGGATAACGATTGTCCTCTTGTTTGACTGGTTTTATATTTAAACTATTCGGCGTTTGTTGAAGCCGCTTCTCCCGCAACAGCTTTTCCAACATTGCTTTCTTTTCAGGCGATAACCGACTGAGCTTATCGTCCATTTTACTCAAGTTCTACACCTCTTTCGTGTCTTCGTATACAAGTAATCAATGGTTACTTAACTGTTCTTGAGAAACTCTGCCGTTTCTTCTTCTGATATGCTCTCTAATTGTTCCAACAATAGATCTAATTCTTCATCTGAGGTGTTCTCTAAGAGATCTTCAATAGTGTTTAGTTCCCACAATGTGTCTAGTATGTCAGCAATTTTCTCAATCAAAAGTCTCATACTTTGGCTATTCAGAAGATCAATTACTGTGAGATTAGCACCTAATCTTAATTCTATTTTATTTCTTAACTCAGTTGCAACCATGGAATCAAGCCCGAGTTCAGTCAAGGTTTTTTCCATATCAACATCTTCAATTTTCATATGCAAAGCTCTGGCTACAATGTTTGTCAGCTGCTCTTCCAACAATTGAATTCTGGCTTCTTTTTCTCCAACCACATATGCTTCCTTAAATTCATTGAGAATTTCTGCATCGGATTTTAGCTCGGTTTCTCCATCCGCTAAACCTTTTTCCAGCCATTCATTTAGGTACGGAGTTCTACTTTTAGCGCTGGCATCTTTAAATACTTGCCAATTGGCTTCAATAACAGCCGTATAAGGAACATTTTGGTGGATGAGTCGCTCAAGTACCTGCATGCCTCTCTCTTCAGTTATTGGTTCCAAACCTCTGCTTCGTGAAAAATCCATCAAGTTCAAATCCTTGATCATACCTACAGCCCAAGGACCCCATCCAATGCTCAAGCCGGCTAAACCTTTCTTTCTTCTGTAGGCAATCAGTCCATCTAAAAATGAGTTTGTTGCTGAATAGTTGGCTTGACCGGCAGATGTAATCACAGCACCAACGGAAGAGAAGATAACAAAGAAATCTAATGGTTTATCTTCAAAATGCTGATGCAACAACCAATTTGACACCGCTTTGGTTTCAAACACTTCATCAAATACATCCTTAGTCATTTGTGAAATTAGCATGTCTTTTACAAGTCCTAATGAACTAATCACACCTCTAACTTCTTTTATCTTTTCAGAGTTTTCTGTGAAGTATTGCTTTACAGAATTTTCGTCAGCAAAATCAAGTGCATCAACTACTACAGTCGCACCTTTATCTTCCAGGCTTTTAACAAATTCGATTCGTTCTTTTACTCTGTCGTCGAGGTCAGGATTCTGCCAATCTGAACGCTCCGGCAAACTAACTCTTCCTAAAAGAATTAGCTTTTTTGCTCCTTTTTCCACTAACCAGCTTGCAACCAACTGTCCTATTGCACCAAAAGCTCCTGTAACCATATAACTACCATCTTCACTCATATGAAAAGGTAGTGGCTTGGTCAAGTTTGCAGTATTTTTGAGCCTAGCACCGTATCGACGTCCGGAACGGTAGGCAATCTGATCTTCTTCATCACCATGCAATATCTGCACTGTTAATTGATTCAGGCTATCTTCTATTGACTCAGGATCCAGGTCAACAATTCCGCCCCACAGGCTGATATACTCTTGATTCCCGATTAGTCTCGCGGGTCCCCATATGGAATTTTGCATTATTTCAGGTTCTTCGCCCGGCAAAATTGCCTGCGCTCCTTTTGTGACAAGCCAGAGCTTAGGCATATCTTCACTAGCTGCCACAGCTCTCAGTAAACACATCACTGAATAAACACCAATGTCACCTGATAACGAAATATTACTGCTGCTTATTTCACTATTATTCGGTAAATCAATGTTCCAAAAATGCAGAATCCCTTTAATAGCGGTTTCCTTTCTTACTAAATCATATACCGCTAACATATCTTCATCATTATTTAATCTAACAGTAGCTTTTTGCTGCTGAATATCTACTGACAAATCATCCCCATATGACACATGGAAACTTGATTGATTTAACTGGCTCAAAACATTTGCATATTGCGCACCTACACCACTTTTGTCGCCTAGGATGAGCCAGGTTCCAGAGCTTGTTTCGCCTTCAGTCGGCTCAATGTTTTCTAGCTCTAACCACTCTAAGTTATAAAGCCATGAATCAAGCACCTTCAAAGGTAGGAGTTGTTTTGAATTCTCAAGAACCTGTACCTTAAAACCTTTAATAGTTGCAATAAGTCCGCCATCTTGGTTATACAGAGAAATATCATTTTTTGTATATACATCGGTTCTTTCTATTTTTTTACAATGCACCCACATTTCATCTACCAACGGGTTATGCATCAAAAACTCGTCAACCCCGACCGGCAGCTTAATTTTGAACTCGGTTTCGCCGCCCATTTCTGCTAATGCAAATTCTAGAGCAATAGTACCTTGGAAACAGGTATCCAAAACTCCCGGATAAATTTCATATTCGTCTGCTCGCTCCACCAGAGGCATTGTTATTTTTGAGATTGCCTCATCTTCTCTTATCCAAATGTTTTCAATAGTTGCAAATGTATTAGTATAACTAAAACCTGCTTCAGCGAACTTTTCATAAATGGCTTCCTTGGTAAACTCCTTGACATTGTCCATGCTTTTACTCTTCAGTGCATCTAAATCAATGTGTTTCCGGACACCAAAATTTTGCATTTGCTTAAACACACCTTTTGAAACCAACTCAGGGTTGTCTGAGTTAGAAACATTGTAAATCACAAATTCTGAACGCTCTTCGTCAAGAGAAATTTGCAACTTGGTTGACTTGTTAGGTTGAATAAATACTGCCCTCAGAAATTCAACATTATTTAAGGTATAAAACCCTTTTCCATAATATTCATTTGCCAGTTGCAGAGCCATTTCCATATAACCTGCAGCCGGGAATAATGGGTTTCCACCGATACAGTGATCTTCAACAAATGGCACAAGTTCTTTTTTAAGCTCCAGCTCCCATGTAGGTTGAGCTGTTAACAATTTTTTACCCAGCAAAATACGATCATATAGACCTAATCGCCTAATTGCATTAGAAGATGGTTCCATCCAATAAATTTCTCGCTGCCACGCATAGTGAGGCAACTTAATGAAGTTTCCTGTCACTGAATACATCGCTGTCAAGTCAGATACACCATCTGTGTATAGGCTTGCCAAACCATTGTAGAATGTTGCTTGCTCACCTTGTTTGCGATTTAATGAGCTAACAAAAGTTCCATTTATTTTTCTGTCTGTACACATTTCTTTTAAATAATATGTTAGTGCCGGATGAGGACCAACTTCCAAGAATCTCTTATAACCCGCATCAAGAATTGATGTTACGGTATCCGCAAAATATACCGCATAACGAACATTATTCCACAAATAGCTACTATCCATTTGCTCAGTTACACATTTCCCAATTGTTGTCGAATAGAGAGTTGTTGTAGGCTGGTTGAATATGACGTCTGCAATGCCAGCCATAAAATCATCTTTAATTTCTTCCATATAGCGACTGTGAAACGGTACCGTTACATCTAATAATTTACTAAAGATTCCTTCTTCTGTTAAATGTTCTCCGACTTTTACTAATTCTAATTCTTCACCGGAAAGTGTAACGCCGGAAATGCTATTAATGGCAACAATATCAAGCCCATCATAGTCAGCGATAAGCTGCTCTGCTTCTTCTTTGGACATGCTGACAGCCATCATCTTTCCTTTTCCGGTCAATCTTTGTTGTAAACTACTTCTATTATATATGACTTTGATCGCATCCTCAAAGCTTAGTACACCAGCACAATAAAATGCTGCTATTTCACCAGCACTATGTCCTACAATGGCATCTGCTCTTATTCCTTTTGAATCCCACAATTTAATTAAACCGTACTGAACCGCAAAATTTGCCGGTTGAGCAAGTTTCGTTTGACTCATTTCTGATGCTTCTTCGTCTGCACACATTGCTTCCAATAAGGACCAATCAACATATTTTGAAAATTCCTTGTCACATTCCTGTACAGCATCCATAAAAATCGGTTCTGTCTCCATCAACTCGCGACCCATTTTCCACCACTGGGGTCCCATGCCGGTAAATACAAAAACCAAACCGTTGTTGTTCTCTTTTTGACGTCCTTCAACAACACTTAATGTCGGATTTTCCTGGATATAGTCTGATAAGTTTTCTTTTAGTTCAGCGATGTTTTTAGCCACAACCCCCAAGCGATGCTGGTGTTGATCACGCTTCTGTGACATGCTATAACCTAAGTCATACAAGCATTCTATATCATCTTGCATCAGAAACTCATAGTACCTTTCGGCCATTGCTTTTAAACCTGTCTCTGACCTTGCTGAAATCGGAAAAATTCGTATCACCTCATCCTTTGGCGAAGAAAACGTTTTTACTCCGGGAGCTTCGGATAATACTGCGTGAGCATTTGTGCCTCCAAAGCCGAAACTGTTTACTGCTGCCATAGCAAGACCCTCATGTTCAGGATAGTCCATGAGTTCAAAAGGCACCTTCAGGTTTAATTGCTCTAAATCTACTTTCGGGTTAAGATTATTCAGATGTAGATGTGGAGGAATCTTCTTGTTTTTAAGAACCAAAGAAGTTTTAATCAGACCAGCCACACCTGCCGCACTTTCTGCATGCCCAATGTTTGTCTTTACAGATGCAATAATGCATGGATTGTCTTTATCACGACCTAAGGCATAAGTTTCACCCAGAGCATTTGCCTCAATAGGATCACCAACCGGTGTTCCCGTTCCGTGCATTTCAACATATTGAACTTCTGACGGATCAATCCCCGCCTGAGCACACGCCTTCTTTATCGCCACTTTTTGTGCTTCACCATTCGGAACAGTAATTCCATTTGTTTGTCCGTCTTGATTAACTGCACTTCCTATTATTAACGAATAAATATGATCGTTATCCGCAATGGCGTCCTTTAGCGGCTTTAGAACGACAACTGCAGCTCCTTCACCTCTTACATAACCATTTGCTGACTCATCTAAAGTTTTGCATGTTCCATCTGCAGATAAGAAGCCGCCACGAGACTCTGCAACCGTATATTGAGGCGCGAAGTTTAATAAAACACCACCGGCAATGGCCATTCCGCATTCATTATTTCTAATATTTTGACATGCTGTATGTATTGCAACAAGAGATCCTGAACATGCAGTATCTATGGCAATACTCGGACCTGTAAAATCATATACATATGAAAGTCTATTAGCGACCAGTGTCATCATGCTGCCCGTGGCTGAATGTAAATCTATTTGATCCAGATGATCCAAATTGAATTGGACATGCTGATAATCTACTGTAAACGCTCCAATAAAAACACCGGTATCTGATCCGACATAATTTTTTGTTACAATGCCAGCATCTTCCATTGCTTCCCAGCTAACTTCCATCAATAACCTCTGTTGCGGGTCAATAAACGCCGCTTCTCTGGGTGTTATGCCAAAAAATTGAGGGTCAAATTTATTAAAATTATCTACAAAGCCACCTCTTTGACTTACTGTTTTTCCACTAAAGCTACGCTCTTCATTATAATAAGTATGTCTATCCCAGCGATCACTTGGAACATCTACAATGGCATCTTTACCATTTTTTAATAAGTTCCAAAATTGATCCACATCATTAGTATTACCCGGAAAACGACAGCCAATACCTACCACTGCAATCGCGTCTTCCTTATATTCTTTTCCATTAACTACGATTTTTTTCACACCTTGTAACCCCCTAGTTTTTCTTAAATTGAACAACTTAAAAAACCACTATTATTCAATTATTTGTTACACCGATTTTGTACTATGGTGTTCACTTCTTAATCCGCTTCATACTCTATTTCATTTCCCTGATAATTACATGACAAAATTAGTCTAGATATAAATCCTCAACTGACTAGTCCTTTCCGGCTCTTTGACTCATAAATTTCAAAGTAGATAATAAATCCCCTTGCAATTTTTGAGAAATTAGTTCCGCAAAGGATGAGATTCGAGAAATACAACCCGAACACTATACCATATGTGTCAAAAAACTGCTTATTTTTTTTAACATATTTACAATTTGTTTACTTTTTATTCACAAATTGCTCACCGACACTTCTGCGACTCCTGTAAGTACAGCTTATTAAGCATACAAATGCTAATTTCTTAGCAAGTGCTAACTTCTCGTAATTTCTTTCAAAATTTTGTTCACATTATTGACAATTAGTGGTACAATGGCTTGGTTAATCTTTTTTAAGGATGGAAAATTATTGAGTTACTCTAATTCGTCTGCACAATACGCTGTGCATAAATTTGAGCTAAAGCCCGGCATATCATTAACCTGCATTGAAACCGACAAATTCAAGTCGGGTTGTCTTACCATAAATATGTTAACACAACTGAGACAAGAAACTGCTGCACTCAATGCATTGTTACCACGTGTTCTACGTCGTGGCTCAAGCAAATTGCAGGACATGCAAAGCATTTCTGCAGCGCTCGATGACCTTTATGGTGTGAGAGTTGAACCTATCGTGAGAAAAAAAGGTGAAGTTCATTCCTTAGGCTTCTATGCTGATTTTGTTGATGACTGTTATATACACGAAGACGAGAGCATTCTCGAAAATTCGATAGATATTGTTGGAGAAATACTCACCTCACCATATATGGATAATGATTTTCTGTCTCAAGATTATACAGAAAGTGAAAAAGCAAACTTAATTGATGATATTCGCGCTGTCATAAACGATAAGCAGGGTTATGCAACCAACAGACTGCTTGAGGAAATGTGCAATGATGAAGCATTTGGAATCAGTAAACTTGGTACTGAAGAAGAAGCACGCTCAATAACTTATCAAACGCTAACTACACACTACCATGATGTGATAAATAATTCACGGATTGAAATTATTTACTGTGGTTCTGCTGAACCAAATCGCGTTGTTGCTGCTTTTAAATCAACATTCAGCTCACTTTCTGCACGCCCGGATGCAGTTGTTCCAAAAACTAGCATTATTTATAGTCCAATTTCTGATACTGTTCGCCGTTTTGAAGAAAAACTTGATGTATCACAAGGCAAGTTGGTGATTGGTTTTAGAATGGGAGATACGATGAAAGACCCGGATTTCACAACACTCGTGTTACTTAATGCAATTTACGGCGGTAGTATTACATCTAAGTTATTTCTAAATGTTCGTGAAAAATTATCATTATGCTATTATGCAAGCTCAATGATTGATAAATTCAAGGGTATTATGCTTGTTTCATCCGGTGTCGAGTTTTCTAATTTTGAAGTTGCTTTTGATGAAATCCTCAGTCAACTGAGTAATGTACAGCGTGGAGAAATCAGTGATTGGGAATTTACATCAGCGAAACGCTCAATCGTAACATCTGCTAAGTCTGCTCTTGATAGACCTGGTGGAATAGAAGAACTATATTTTGATAGCGCAATATCCGAATTCCCATATGATCCTTTAGATCTTAGCAATATGGTTCAGGATGTAACATTGGAAAATGTAATTGCTGCTGCCTCCGGAATCAAAATTGATTCCGTGTATCTACTGTCCGGTTTTGAAGATATCGCAGACGGAGGTGAAACCATTGAAACTAACTGAATACAAACATATTAATGAACAAGTATATAAAGGTACTTTGCCGAATGGTCTTTCTATCTTTGTAATACCAAAACCCGGTTTCCACAAGAAATACGCATATTTTGCCACAGATTATGGTGGCGTTGACAGAAGGTTTAAGCTTGGTAACAAGTGGATTGACACACCCGCAGGAGTTGCACATTTTCTTGAACATAAAATGTTTGATACTGAAGATGGCAATGCTCTCGAAGCTCTTTCTGCTAACGGTGCATCACCTAATGCCTATACATCTTTTGATATCACAGCATATCACTTCGAATGTACAGATAATTTTACGGAAAATCTAGAGATTCTGCTCGATTTTGTTTCTACTCCATATTTCACGGCTGAAAGCGTCCAAAAAGAGCTGGGCATTATCGCACAGGAAATACTAATGTATGAAGATATTCCTGATGTATGTCTTTATTATGATTTTCTGAAATCTCTTTTAAAGAATAATCCGTTACGAGATTCAATAGCCGGTACCGTTGAAAGCATTTCCATGATAACTGCAGACACATTATATGATTGCCACAAGGTATTTTATGCACCGTCAAATATGGCATTATGTGTTGTTGGCGATGTTGACCCATCAATGGTTTATGAAACAGCACAGAAGGTTATTACAGCTGAAGCCGCTGAGATTCCTCTACGAGATTATGGAGCACCTGAAACACTTTCTCCCGAAGTTTTTAATATAGAGAAATCAATGGAAGTCAGCTTACCAATTTTCATCGGGGGATGTAAAGTCTCTCCAGCTGCTTTCGGGTCTGATATATTGTTACAAGAAATAACAGGCATGCTCAGTCTTGAAATGTTATGTGGTCCTTCCTCCCCTCTTTATCTTAAGCTCTATGCTGACGGGCATATTAATGCAGATTTTTCAGCTTCATATAGCTCTGCAGCAGGAGTAACATATATTGCGTTTGGTGGTGAAGCACGTGAGCCTAAAAGAGTTTATGAAGAAGTATTAAACGCAATTCAACATAATTTAACTAATATGCCTGACAAAGCGCTGTTTGAACGTATTAAAAAAGCAGATATTGGTGGTCATATACGTGCGCTAAATTCATTTAGTGCAATTGCATCCGGTGTAATTGAAGGCCATTTTCGCGGTTATGACCCACTCGAAGCAACAACAATTCTTTCAAAAATATCAATTGATGATATAATAAAATATATGCGCATTAATTTTATTCCGGAAAACATGACACTTTCGGTAATCAATCCAAAAAATGAGGTGATACAATGATGAATACAGATGCTTTTATTACATTTCCATTGTTTGGGGATAGGTTTGCTTTAGACCTGCCGCGCTTTTTCACGATCTTTGGCTTTAACTTCTACTACTATAGCTTATTTGTTTTCGCCGGTTATGCTCTCGCAGCCGTGTATTTACTTAAGCGAAGAAAATTATTTGGTCTTACAAGTGATAATTTGCTTGACTTAGTTATCATGGCACTTATATTCGGTCTTGTTGGTGCACGACTTTACTTCATGTTGTTTAACTTTGACAGGTTTTTCGGACCCGGTCAATGGGGCAATATACTCAGAATCAGAGATGGTGGTTTGGCCATCTATGGTGGAATTATTGCCTCCGGTTTAGCTTTCTTGGTATATGGTCGCATCAAGAAAATTCCAGTTGGAAGCTTACTAGATGTTGCCGGTTTCGGATTGTTTATCGGTCAAGCAGTAGGTAGATGGGGTAATTTTTTCAACCGCGAAGCCTATGGTGTTGCTACAGATTTACCATGGAGAATGGGATTTATAGAAAATGGAGTCATAAGATATGTTCATCCGACATTCTTTTACGAAAGTTTATGGAACATAGTTGGTTTCCTAATGATACACATTTTCTCAAAAGTTTCTAAAACCAAATATCCCGGACAATACTTCCTATTCTATGTTGCGTGGTATGGTCTTGGCAGATTCATGATTGAAGGTCTCCGAGTTGATAGTTTATTTATTCAGGGTACTGATATCCGTGCTTCACAGCTCCTAGCGGCTGTCTCATGTTTGACTGCAATCATTATTCTCTTTGTCAACTTCTTGCGCGGAAAAACTGCAGAACCCACAATTGATGATTCGGTCAATGGCGATAATGATTTAGACGATGATGTTGTGGATGAAGTGGATGAAGATGAAGAATCAGTTGAAGATTTAGCTGAATTAGATGGAGCATCAAAAGATGATGTCGAAGATGAGTCAGTTGAGAATAGTGATTCTGAGGAAGAGAGCAAGCCTGAGGATGAAAACAAACCTGAGGATGAGAGCAAACCTGAGGATGAAAACAAACCTGAGGATGAAAACAAACCTGAGGATGAAAGCAAACCTGAGGAAGAAAGCAAACCTGAGGAAGAAAGCAAACCTGAAGAAGAAAACAAGCCTGAGGAAGAAGGCAAACCTGAGGAAGAAGGCAAACCTGAGGAAGAAGGCAAGCCTGAGGAAGAGAGCAAGCCTGAGGAAGAAAGCAAACCTGAGGAAGAGAGCAAGCCTGAGGAAGAGAGCAAGCCTGAGGAAGAGAGCAAGCCTGAGGAAGAGAACAAACCTGAAGAAGAGAACAAACCTGAAGAAGGCGAAAAAGAAGAAGATATTGCAAAACCCAAAGTTGTAGTTGTAAAGCCCGGCAAAAACTTCAACAAAGGGGCAAAAAAAAAAGAAGTCGGGAAAATAAAAAAGGAGAGTAATTTAATGGCAAATTATAGTGACTTTAAAAGAAAAGCGAAAGCTACATTAGACTCATTAGCAGATGTATCTGTTGATGCATACAAAGCTACTGAAGAAAAGACTAGAGAATTTGCAAGAAAGACAAAACTGAGAGCCGGAATAGTTAATGATAAAGCAACAATTAGACGTGTAAGTGTCGAGCTAGGCACTAAATACTACAATAAGTATAAAGATAGTGCGGACTCAGAATTTAGTCAACTTTGCGAAGAAATCAGCGGTGCTCATGAACGCATCGCACAAAAAGAAGAAGAAATCGCTGAACTTAAAAGAAATGCTGCATATAAAGCCGAATCGGCAAGAGCAGCAAGAAAAGCAGCTTGCGAAACAGATAACGAAGATGGAGAATGTTGCGAAAAGGATGAGAGCGATTTTTCTGATTCGTAATCAGTGTTCTAACATTCATAATAATCTCAATACGTGGAAGTGGTCATTTTTGACCACTTCCACGTAAATTAATCATCTCTTTTTAGGCTATAAATCAAATAAGCTATTTACCTTACAACCAAGTTGTTAAGTGCGGTAATAAGGTTGTTTGTTGCTGTATTTACTTGAGCTTGAGTTGCATTTGCATTGTTGTACATATTCCTGGCTTGGTTTAGAGGTGCCGTTAGACGTAACCAACTTGCCGGGGTATAATTTGCCTGCACTCGGCTCTCTGCATCTGCTATCACTCCCCTTAATGCATCTCTATCCACGACAGGTTGTTGCCCTTGAACAGGCACAAGAGCCCCTATTGCCGTACGTAGATTGCTTGTTGCATTGTCTACTTGCGCTTGGGTAGCATTTGTATTATTGTACATATTTCTTGCTTGGTTTAGAGGTGCCGTTAGACGCAACCAACTTGCCGGAGTATAATTTGCCTGCACACGACTTTCTGCTTCTGTTATTGCCTCTCCTAAAGCATCTCTGTTGACACTTGGCTGTCCCTGCCCTTCAATTACGGTAAAACTGGCTGTGATAACATCCGTAAAATGCCAGCCTTCGGGATTGGAATACCCTCTTATAGCGATTGTGGCTAAGTGCGTGCCTACACCTAAACCTTGAACAGGCGTAATAGTGAAGCTTCCTACTTCATCAATTGCTATATGCTCAATCAAAGTTGGATAGGCAATGAAAGCCGCATTTGATGAAACATCCATGATTTCATTTATCGTAGCATGCGATTCTACCCAATTTGAGTTATCTGCGGCAGATGTAAGAGCTGTAGCACTAGTATCTGTGACACGGATGGTAACATTTTGCGCATCGCTACTACTTATATTTGTTATAGTTACAGTCATAGGCTCAATTCCACTAAAACCTTCAGCAGCACTTCCAAAATCTAAATGCCTTGGATAAATAATAAAGTCATAAGTATTTGTTGCAATGGCTGTACCATACACTGCCGGGTCAAAAGTTGATCTAGCAGTAACTGTCAATGTTCTGGCAGTTTCACTGCCAGCTATAGTAAGAAGCCCACTATCTGTTATGCCTGTGCCATCAGCATCATAACCGCTGACGCTCCAAGTAACTGTATTTGGTATTCCGACTCCTGCAACCACATTTGCGCTAAATTGATAAGATTGCCCGGGGGTAAATATCAAATCTTGCGGATAAACAGTTACTTCTATGCACTCGCATACATGTTCAGTTCTTTGCCAGACCCAAGTTTCGCCTGCTACTATACCAGCATTGGAAGTTTCCACTAGCTGTGGCGAAGTAAAAGTATGTTGACCATGCGGACAATCCGCAGTGCCATCTCCTATGTTTTGCCATCTGCCGGTAAATGCACTGTTTGTCGGCACAATGGTAAGATTGACGTGATTGTAATCATCGCTGACAAAGTGGAAAAGTTCCCCTAATGCAATCTGGCGCAGATTATTTGTAGAGCCGAACATTCCATTCATGCTCGTCACATTACTAGTGTCAAAGCTCGATAGGTCTAACGTAGTTAAGCCTGTTTGCCAAAACATCCAGTTCATATTTGTTACACTACTGGTGTCGAAGCCTGATAAATCTAACGTAGTTAGACCTGTTTGACTGAACATCGCGCTCATACTTGTTACACTACTGGTGTTGAAGTTGGACACATCCAGTTCTGTCAGCCTTGCAGCAGAAAAAAACATTTCATTCATATTCGTCACATTGCTGGTATTAAAGCCTGATAAATCCACCGTAGCTAGGACTGTTTGACTAAACATTGAATTCATATTTGTTACACTACTGGTGTTGAAGCCTGATAGATCTAACGTAGTTAGACCTATTTGACTAAACATCCGGCTCATATTTGTTACATTGCTAGTGTCAAAGCTCGATAAATCTAGTTCATCTAGTCTGCTTACACCCCAAAACATCCAGCTCATATCTGTTACATTGCTAGTGTCGAAGCCCGACAGGTTAAGAGAGGTTAGATCGCTGACTAAATCGAATAACCCATCCCTCCACGCGCTCGTAGCAAGCATCCAACTCATATTTCTCACACTGCTGGTGTCAAAGCCGGACAAATCAAGCTCGGTTAATCTGCTCGCGGAGAAAAACATATGACCCATATCCACAACTTGACTAGTATCCCATCCTGACAGATTAAGACTTTCCAAGCTACTTGAATTGCCTACGTTTCCAAATCCACGAAACATACTGTTCATGCTTAATACGCTGCTAGTATTCCATCCGGACAGATCGAGTGTGGTTAGGCTTATTGCGGCGTAAAACATTCTGCTCATATTTGTCACTCTGCTAGTATCGCCGCCATGTGCTGCAGTAAAGTAATATAGTCCCTCTATAGTAATTGCATTTTGTAAGTGGGCGAATAATCCTGATAAAGATGTTCCTGCAGTAATTGGTCCGGTAAAAATAATTTCGAGAATGTTTTCTCGGTAATTGTGCCAGGGACTTGTGTTAAAGCCGAACCAATTAATAACCCCTTCGTCCACTATCAATATACCGCATTCGCATAACCGCCACGGTGCGCGGTCTGCGCCACCCATTGTTCCTACAAGTCCATAGTGTACTGTAGCACAATAATGTTCAACCCACTGCTCATAAAGTGTCATATCTTCGATTACAGGAGTTTGAAAGCAAAATAAATTTATATCACTTTGGGACGTACTCCAACTGAGTCTGAGCAAATCTGTTCCCATTTGCGGAGCTGCCGGGCGAATCAATCTAGCTCTGGGGGCAACTCTGACTGTAACAGGAGCTATATGTACATCGCTGAAAGTATATGTTACACGATGAAGAGCATCAGGACCGAGTAATGCGGCATAAGAATTTACTATGCCGGAGCCATAACGCAGATCTCCACCGAGTATTCCTGCTTGACGCGCAGTATAAGTTAACCTTAGACGAACATCGTCCGGTGTGAAATTTTGATTAAGTGATAATACCAAAGCTGCTGTGCCAGCTGCATTTGGCGCAGCCATTGAGGTGCCGGTTAAGCTGCGATAACCACCGCCTAAATGCGCAGCAAGTATATCTGTCCCAGGAGCGGCGATATCAATTTCCGGTCCAAAGTTAGAATAGCTGTTATCAAATGTCGGTCCATTTGATAGCATCCTTGCAGATGAAACGGCGATAACTTCAGGATACGCCGCGGGAAAACCTGCCCGGCTATGACTGTCATTACCTGCAGCAGCAATAATTGTTACACCACGCTCAACAGCGTTTGTGATAGTCATATGCTCAAGTGTATCCGGACCATTTCTATGATGGCGACCAAGGCTCATGTTAATAATGTGCGCACCGTTTTCAACAGCAAAATTTATGCCTCTAAGCAATGAAGCTGTGTTAAAGTAACGTGGATTGGTAGGGATATTTGCCTTTATTGCCATAATATCTGCTTCCGATGCAACACCGCTTATATCGGAATTCGCCGTAGGAGCCCCCGCAGCGATACCGCTTACATGGGTACCGTGACCCTCATCATCTTCTACTGCCCAGATTCCCACCTGGTTTGTGTAAGAGTTAAAAGAATTGGGTAAAATTCTTCCGTTAAAAGCTGGGTGGGTTGTTTCTATTCCTGTATCAATGACCGCTATAATCACGCCCGCACCGGTTGATAACGCCCATGCCCGTTCATTATCCATAACTTCATGTTGCCAATGAGCCATATCAACGTTTGAAGTGTCGGTGCTTGTATCAGCATGCGCAACAATTTCACCGTTTCTGTAGTCACTCTGATAATACTCCCCATCTCCACGCCATATACTGCCAAAACTAGGCGGCGAATTGGCTGTCCGTGGACTATCCTCAAAGGACGCTTCGTCGTTTCTTATTATGTATGGGTTAAAAACATCAATATAATCCGAAGCCGGATAATAGATGCTGTATGTCCAGTTGAAACTTAAGGTCGGCAAGTTGCCGTTGCGCATAATCTGGCTTTGAAAAACAGACAGCTCCGGATTCTGAGTACGCATAACTGCGATCCCTTGAGCATAAGATATAAGTTCTAGCCCATAGGCGTCTGCGATTATTTGGGCATGCTCCAATGAGTCTGCAGGTGCAAGCACTTCACCAGGTACGATTGCCCCATCATCCTCATCAAGGTTAGCAGGATTCCAAGCTCTTGTTTCAAAATCTTGAACCATGAGCCTGCCTTCGTGATTGAAAACATAGTCATCATCATCGAAAATTATTATGTCCTCAGCTGCCATTGCATTTACAGGTATTATAGCGAGGGTAATCAAGAAAGCCATTACCATGGCTAATAGACGTTTTTTTAGATTTGTCATTGTTAGTTGTCCTTTCAATTATTGATAAACATTGTAATAAGTAGTAACTTTACTGTACTCCTATAATCACCTCCTAGTATTACCAATTGCTCTCATACCATATTACCTATACTCCCTCCGTGTTTTTTTGTATGTTATACAAGTATGCAAACTCGTCTATGATCACGACAAACTCAGCACATTCTTCATTTTTATAGCATGTAATATGTTTACTCAAACTAATTGATAATTTAAGCAATCCTTTAAAATCTAAAACATTCACTATGTCATATTTTTCTAAAGGTATCGGGTTATCAGAAATAACTATCTCATGAGAATATTTTTTCAAAATATCATTTACTTGCTGCTGCTGTATATTTGGATTTGCCGTCAATTTTTTTATACTGTGAAGAAGTCCAAAGGAGCTTAATGTAAACAATGCAACAAAAACAACTGAACCCAGTAAAGAGATATCAACGCTTTGTGACATTGCGCTTTCCCATTCAAAATTAGGAGTTCCCATAGTTGTAATAGTATATACTTCTGCAGTTAGAGGTATGCGATAACTATAGGTTGTGTTTTGGTTCAGATTGCCAGTAGCGGAATTTGCATTATTCCTAAGACTGTGCGTAAAATCTACAAATAGTTCAGCAGAAAAACCACGCATTCCTTGTTGTATCATTGTATCTCCGCCTAATCTGGATGCCATGTGATCCAATTGCTGCCTATGTTCGTTGATAAAATCTAAATATATTTGGATAAACTCTAACGGATAGACCCTAACTATTTCATTAGAGTTAAGATAGAGTTGATATTCATTTCCAAGAGAAGTTAACTCTTCTGCCGGAACTCTGCCGCTAGTTTCTACCAGGGGAAATGTCTTTTGGAATATAACAGGACTGGTAAGAGCGTCGGCAGTTGCCATATGCCTTATAATAAACCGCTTCTGAGCATGGTAGTTGTAATATATATCCATTCTTTGGCTAAAATTAGCGGTGAAACTATTTTCCAATTCAATGTAATCAGTATATGACATCAAAAAACTTTGATCTAATGGTATATTTTCTTCACCAAAAATAGTGCCATCAAAATAGTTGACACTAAAACTTAAATTATGCCGTCCGGAAGCAGAAGTAAATGTCTCCTCACGGAAATACGCAAATAAAAATTGTATAGCAATAACAATAAAAGCAGCAACAATTAGGGAAAACAATGCTACAGTCCAATATTTTTTTACGATGATAGAATAATTTTTCATTCACAATCCTCACTTAATTAAGTGTATTAAACACACTTCTAAAAAATATATATGGATATCCGAAAAAAGGAATAGAGGCCCTTGCAATGCCCAAAACATTATCTTGCGTTACCGGGCGTATATCAACAGATTCATTGGCATCACCTTTTGTTATGTATTGACGTTCTCCATAAGCGTTATGTCTAAATTCTACAACACGGTGGATATATGCAACTCTGTTATGACTGACAAAATGGATTACATATCCCTCTCCAACTCTAATGTAAGCTTCGTTTTCCGGAACTCTTTCGATAAAAACTAAACTTCCGCGCTCATAGGTGCCCGCCATAGAACCGGTTAACACCACAATAGGATATATTGGAAACATTCCAATAAAAAATGCTATGATCACACCAATTATCGAGGCTGTAATTACACCACTAATGATAGGTCTTTTTTTGAAATATTTTTCATAACGTTTTTCTCGTTTTTTGATAATGCGTTTTTTGTCATTGATGGTGTGTCTATATATAACTGCCGTTAAAAAGGCTAATCCACTGACAATCAAGAAAAAAATCAAAGGAGTAGTATATGGCAGTATAGGCGAAAGATACGGCAGCATTATATAAACAAAGCTGATTAATAAAACTGAAATAAAATTGCCTTTTATTGCAAAGTAACTTGCCACAGCACTTATTACTAATTGAGTGAAGATTGTATTAAAGAAAATATCCAAAAAAACTGCATCTCCGTCAATCAGCATTCGTATTGCATGCATTTGCCCAAACGCGATAGAAATGGTTACTATAATAAGCACAGCATTTAATTCTGAATTGTTACTACGCTTTATTAGTTTATATCTTATATATGCCCCCAAAATTACAATTGAGCCTCGCTCCCATAAATTAGTTATTATACTTTGCATATTTGCAGCCATGACATTGGTATTTGCACCAAATAACAGACTTATAACAAACAAAACTGCAACTAAAATTGAGACCGAAAAAGCGGCAACAATAGTAGAGTCGTAACCTTTGGGGACGGGACGTTTATCTAGACCTATAAGTACGAAAATCACCATTGCAATAAATGCGTATGTCAGTGGGCGTAAAATAGTATTATACAAACGCAGTGTTTCTAATGGAACCATCATAAAAACAATTTGTAGCAATACAATTGTCGTGCATATTATGATAGATATCTTTAAATTATTTGTTTTCATCTTTACACCTTAACAATTTGTGACTATTAGTATCAGTTACAACAAATAGCATAACAGCGAAAGGGTGACTGTTATGCTATTTGAATTGGATGTAAACACTTGACTTTAATCGAACAAATGTTTAGGCATCAAGTCGTACTTTATGGCAGACGTTCATAGACGATGTTAACAACGAACGCTCCCAAGAACACTTCATAATCATCCAATAAGTCTAGTGCACCAAATGCCGCAAATGAACTAGAGTCTTCAAATTCACCATCCCATGTCATTGTTACTACTAATTCAGCATCATCACCCACTAAAAGAGGACCTAAAAAGCTTGAATCGTCAATGACATAGCTTAGCCCAGATACATCTACAAAGTCATCTAAGCTGCTAGTTATTGACGCAGCCGCTATGTAAGCATCAACAAGCCCAACATTGGTTGCAGTAGCTGTAAGCACAGCTTGACCTTCTTCAATAAAACCTATAGCCCATTCAATTAATTTTTCACTGGAGTCTATAGTTGCTGCATGTGTCGAAAGTTCCGCTGCTAATGATGTTTCTGTGTCAGTCCAGATAACACGTAATTCTGGAGAAGTAGCCGCCAGACCAATGATGTCAAGTTCTCCTTGGTCAGCCGCAAAAGCAGCACCAACTATGAAGGTTAGCATAAATACGCAAAGTAAAATGGCTATTCGCTTTCTGTTTTTTAATTTCTGCATAATGTATTGCTCCTTTCGTTTAGGTATTTGTATGTAATTTCCCTTTCTTTGTTCATAAAGTAAATAAGCTATTTACCTTACAACTAAGTTGTTAAGTGCGGTAATAAGGTTGTTTGTTGCTGTGTTTACTTGAGCTTGAGTTGCATTTGCATTGTTGTACATACTCCTTGCCTGGTTAAGCGGTGCTGTTAGGCGCAACCAGCTTGCCGGAGTATAATTTGCCTGCACTCGACTTTCTGCATCTGCTATCGCTCCCCTTAAAGCATCTCTATCCACGACAGGTTGTTGCCCCTGGACAGGCACAAGAGCCTCAATTGCTGCAAGCAGATTGTTTGCGGCATTATCTACTTGCGCTTGGGTAGCGTTTGCATTATTGTACATACTC
>Ga0123355_10004223_pt1 | contig 20862 bp, 22 predicted proteins | sample TergutEmb28metaG_3_FD_89872 | JGI IMG/M metagenome (GOLD analysis project Ga0123355, IMG submission 89872) | Embiratermes neotenicus P1 segment gut microbial communities from Petit-Saut dam, French Guiana - Emb289 P1 | ecosystem: Host-associated > Arthropoda: Insects > Digestive system > Gut ...
CATTCCGCCCGCCTTATATGGAGCTTAACGCACAGGCTGTGGATATTGCCGCGTCGCTCGGTATGTCTATAGTTTTATGGGATATTGACCCGAGGGATTGGACGCCGGGTATGACGGCCGAGTACATTGCAAGCCACGTTATCAGCCGCGCGCAGGATAGGAGCATCATCCTCCTGCACGACAACGTGGCCGCCAGCGCGGAGGCGGTGTCCATAATACTCCGTGAGCTGACGGAGCGTGGGTTTGTATTCGTCACAATTGAAGAGCTGTTTGATCTAAACGCGGATAGCGGGCCAACGCTTGCGTCCGGTGTTATCTTCCGCAATGCGCGCGATGCGGGGCGTACTAGCATAAGATAATGAAATCTGAAACGTTTTCGATAACGGCTAAAATTTTATTGGATGTGTTGGAGAAGAAAAAGGCGGCACTTCAAACCTTGCAAAACATCACATATAACCAAGAGTTTTTGTTGTTTAGCCCGATGTTTGACGAAACGGCATCTTTTTTTATGGAAATGAACGAAAAAAAGTGGGAACATATTAATATCGCTATAAAATGTGATGAGGTTTTTGCGGGATGCTGGTCGCATATGCGCGGATTTGCCGATAAATATAAAACCAGATACGTAAATGAACTTCAAAAAATAAAGGGTTTGATAAATGAGGTGCAGGGCTTAGATTTGGCGATACGCGATCAAGAAATGAAAAATAACGAAATATGTATGGCGCGTAGAAATATATAGAGGAATGTTCGTAGAATAACTACATACGTAATTATTCTACGAACCAGCATTTTTTACCTTTTGAATTTTAGGTTTTCTACCGTATCTCCTAATTTATCCGCAATCTTTCTTCCCCTGCGGCATATTTTACGGCGCGTGCGCGCGTCGGAAAGGGCGTATCCTATACCCGCGGCGCTTAATACGCCTAACACTGTTCCTGCAACGAAACTTGCTTTAGCCATACGTAATTCTCCTTTGTTTTTTATTCTGCTTACTCCTATTTTCCCCCTAGATGCAATTAGTTATACTAAAGAAAGGTACTATTTTTATGTCATTTAATTTATCGCCTGATATAACTCTCACGTCTGCCGCCAAGGCTGTAACGCACGGCGAGGCGAATTTAATAGCCAATATGGCTAACATTGCCGCTCTGATTTTTGAATATATAGACCGTATAAACTGGGCGGGGTTTTATTTGTATGACAAAGAAACGGATGGGCTTGTTCTTGGCCCATTCCAAGGCAAGGTGGCGTGTGTACGCATACCATTAGGTAAGGGTGTTTGCGGCACTGCTGCTCAAACGCGGGAAACTGTTGTTGTGCCGGATGTACACGTGTTCCCCGGCCATATCGCGTGCGACGCGGCGTCCCTGTCGGAAATAGTTGTACCCATTATTTGCAAAAATGGAGAGTTGGTTGGGGTATTGGATATAGACAGCCCCATCCTCGCGCGATTCAGCGATGAGGACAGGGCTGTATTTGAGGAATTGGCGGAGATTCTAATTACGGGCTAATATCAATTATTTCCATTGATTATTTACCGCGCAATAAATTTATGCGTCCAGTAAAATCCGTACGTTGAGTTTTCGTCAAATACAAATCCAACGCCGCCGTGTGACAGGGATGGTTGTAAAATATTGTCTCTGTGGAGCGGTGAAAGCATCCAATCACGTACAACCGCTTCGGGCGATGGATGCCCAGCCGCCACATTTTCCGTCATAGCTGCGCCGGGGAAGCCTGCGGCGGCAATTCTGCTATAAAATGGCCGCCCATCGGATGAATTATGTGATACGAAACCATTTGCCGCCATATCACGGCTATGTGCGAGCGCGGCAGATGCGAGTGCGTCTTCCCACTCAAGCGAGGGCAGGCCATGGCGCGTTCTTTCGGCGTTTACGAGGTCGTGTACCTGCCGCGCAAAGTTGTGATGGTTTGCTGGCGGGATTGGTATTGGCATTGTTGTTTGAATATTCGCATTTATAGAATTTGCGGCAAAATCGTTTCCGACGATAAGATAATGAAGCACCACACCGCCCCGCGTTACTGCAGAGCCGACGCCGATATGTGATAGGCCAGGGTTTAATAAAGATTGTGCAAAATATCCGCTTGCCCAGTAATTAAACAGATCCTGTGCTGAAAGCACGTTAATTGCGCTGGTATATAAGATAACTGCATTTTGCGAGAATAAACGCGCGGTATTTATAATGCCGCCGTATGGCCCTTCGTTATGGCCAAGCGGTAGCCCAAGGTCTGCTAATGTTTGAGTATAAAAACGCGCTGCAAGGGTAAAGTTGTCGCTAAAAATGAGCTCCGGCCAGCCATGGGTGCGGCGCAGACCGTTAATTAACCGGATAACGTCATGCTCAAAAGCGGTAGCACCGCCCATGGCCCAATATTCGTTCATCCAAGAATGAAGTTCCTGTTCACTCATTGTCCTATTTGGCAGAATAAGGTTCGATCTTTGTGCGATCGTAACATGTACCTGCCGAGCCTGCCCGTCCCAAATTAGGTTTATGTTGTTAAAAGCGTTTGCCACGTCGCTTATGCGTATAACGGTAACGCCTTCTACATTATAGCTGTTTATGGCGGTTCCAGCTATAAATGTGCGGATGTCTGAGTACATGTATTGGAAGGCTATGCTGCCCGGTGCGGCTTGGTTTATCGGTACGGTTGCTGCCGGGCGCGAAGGTGAACCTTGGCTTTGGGATATATTTAAGGTGCGTTCCGTACCGTCCCAAACGACGTTAAAGCCGTAATACCGCAGGTCCTCCGCAATAACATACGTAAACCCGCCAATATTATAGCCGCGGATTTCCGCACCGTTTATAAAAACGCGGATGTCCGTGTTATGCACATCGCCGATGATGTCGCCGACGCTGCGTGCTGCCAAGGCAAATATTGTGAAGTGCGGTAAAGTAAAAATAGCCGACAATATAAATGCTGATATTAAGTATCGTAATTTCATAATAAAAACTCACTCTTTTCTTATGGAATATGGTAATATTATACCATATTCATTATTAAAATACAACCCTTGTAAAAATTAGCATAATTTTGTGGTGTAAAATACGGAATAATTTGCATAAAAGGTTGACATATACAAAGTTAAAGCATATAATATGTATATAATCAGCCCGACAAATATAGGGTTATATTTAGGAGGAAATGAAATGGACAGAACAAAACAGAAGAAAACAATCAAAATCGCGTCGTTTGCATTGGCGTTAGTGTTGGTATTGTCGGCAGTCGTGTATTTTACGGTGGCTGGCGGAAATGAGAACGGAAACAATGTACATGCGTCGGAAGGTACATATGCTCATCATGTGCATTGCTGCGGCTATAATCATACCGATAATGTTGGACAGCGTGTTTGGTATACATTCTGCGAACGAGGAATAGATCGTCCGGGATTCCCTGGGGCTACTTGCAATCAGAGGTTGATGATTTGCCATGCTGGTTGCAATCCAGGGTGGGGGACGGTATGTCCTACGCATGGATGCACAAGTTGCGGAGTATGGGTACGAGATTACAATTATGAACAAGAATAATTAAATGGCACACAACATATAGAATATGATATTCATCAGCTGAAAGGAGCTTTCATTTAAATGTTTAAAAAATTTATGGCGGTTATATTGATCGCTTTACTCATACCATCGATAATCGTTTTTGCGAACACAGCGGAAGACCAAGCCAACGAATTAGGTACGGCCGGAAACTTTTTGGAGGCACAGGGATGGGATAACGATTCTCCGTCGGCATTTATCATGGCGAGGACAATGTTTTTACTGCCCTTACTGGAAAATATATATAGGGATGTTAATTTTACCGTCAGCCTTTATGATGCGTTCTTTTCGTACTTCCCCATGGTTGCGCAACGCATATTTACCTTCGGCGAGGCGGCGGCATATGTCCCCGAATTGTCAATCATACAATATATCGGCGATTTTAACCTACGCCTAGTAATGTTTGAAGGGCCGGGGTTCGTTATGCCGTGTGAATGGAACGTGTATTTTGAAGCCAACCGCAGGTTGCCGGTACCCAGCCCCGATACTTTGATTATCCCGGCAGACAACTTCGGCTTTTTCTCAGATGATTTTGGCCATGACCTTTCCATTACGTTATGGTCGGATTACAGCAATTCGTTCAGACGCGGCTATCGCCTTACTCCAATCGAAGGGCTGGATGGGTTTTATGTCGTCCGCCCGCGTATTTCCAATCCGGTAACCGACGCTTTGCCTAATGAGGTTAATGCTTTTGTGTTCATAAACGATGATATTGAGCTGCTGGTACGATTTGGGCACGCAACGTGGTTTCCGCAAACATATATTAACTTAAACCGTTCGATATACGTAATTACCAACGATACGATTGCCGATTTTATCCATAGTCTTAATTTTAACGAGTTTATTTCCGCTTTTATTGCTTTTGACGCCGTGCGTTAGCATCCTTGCCCATTGAGTAATTATAGCTGTTTTATGGTTTATAAGTATACCCCCGGTGATCCTTGTGATATATCGGGGTTTTTCGCGTCTGTCGATAAAGCACTAAATATGAAACAAAAACCCTTGACAAACATGCTTTGGTTATGGTAACATTACGGAACGGCTTATACTGTGTAAAACCCTGTGTTTTCCGGGTTTTATTTTTATATACTTGTCAATTAAAGTAGGAGTGTGTAAAATAAGTATACATTCATTCAAGTAATTTCGCATATTTCATTGGTTTAACTGGCAAGTTTATATATACGATTTTAACGAAAGAAGGATAGCTTTATGTACAAACTGAGAATTATCATTATCGGCGCAGCTGGACGGGATTTCCACAATTTCAATACAGTTTATAGAGATGACCCTAGGTACGAGGTAGTGGCCTTTACGGCCGCCCAAATCCCTGATATAGCAAACCGCAAATACCCGGCCGAGTTAGCCGGATCCTTATATCCAAACGGCATTCCGATTTATGAGCAGGACGAGTTGGAAAGGCTTATAAAGGAGCATTCCGTTCATGAATGCGTGTTTTCATATAGTGACATCACATATGCCGCTGTTATGGCGCTTGGCGCGAAGGTAAACGCCGCCGGTGCGGACTTTTCCATGCTTGGGCATAACGATACGATGCTTAAAAGTGTAAAGCCGGTTGTTGGCATTGGCGCGGCGCGTACGGGCTGCGGTAAGAGCCAGACTACGCGTCGTATAGCCGAAGCTTTGATGGAGCGCGGGCTTAAGGTTATCGTTGTCCGACACCCTATGCCCTATGGCGACCTTAATGAACAGAAAGTACAGCGCTTTGCGCATATAGACGACCTCGCCAAACATAAATGCACCATCGAAGAAATGGAAGAATATGAACCGCATATCATGCGCGGCAACGTGGTTTACGCCGGCGTTGATTATGAAGCGATTGTACGCGCCGCAGAGAACGACCCAAGCGGCTGCGATGTTATCCTTTGGGACGGGGGGAACAATGATTTCCCGTTCTACAAGCCGGATCTGATGATTACCGTCGTTGACCCGCACAGGCCGGGGCACGAACTGTCCTACTACCCTGGCGAAATAACGCTGCGTCTCGCAGATGTTGTAGTCATCAACAAAATAGACAGCTCCAGTTTTGAAAATATACAAATCGTTAGAACTAATATATCAAAAGTAAACCCGGGCGCAACGGTCATAGATGCGGTGTCAACGATTACGGCGGATAACCCCGACGTAATCAAGGGTAAACGCGTTTTGGTTGTGGAAGACGGGCCAACACTTACGCACGGTGAAATGACAATTGGTGCAGGCATAGTTGCCGCTATGCGCTTTGGAGCGGGTGAAATCATTGATCCGCGCCAATACGCCGTAGGGAAACTGGCGGAAACGTTTGAATTATACCCTAACATCGGCACGGTTCTTCCTGCCATGGGTTACAGCGAACAACAAATGAAGGATTTATCAGAAACAATCGATAAAACCGATTGCGACAGCGTTGTTATAGCAACGCCAATTGATCTAGCTCGCGTTATAAACATAAAAAAGCCCAGCACGCGGATTTCGTACAATTTACAAGAAATCGGGCGGCCGGATATTGACGATGTTTTGGACAAATTCGTTGCGAAAATTAAGGGATAAATATTCATGGGCATTTACCGGTGTGATAACCGGAAAATGCCCATATTTTTTGTTTTAATAAAATATCAATGTTACTGTCGTATATTACACAAACGGATTTGTTCGTCTAATGTTATTCCTAAAAAATTAAATTCACACAAGACATTTAATATTTCTTCATGACTATACTTGCTTCCTTTAATATGCTTAATGCCGGAAATAATGCTTTCATGATCTTTTTTAGTATTATGTTCATGTACGTAAACAGCTGTAGCAAGCAATTCTAATTGTTTGGGACGCCATCCAGGAATATAATGATTTATTATCATATCGATACGCTCACGATCAACTTCATTTTCCACAAACTCTTCTAATTCAATTTCATAAGTACGAGGGCCAAGTCTATGTCCGTGAGCTGTATATTTCATTTCAATGTTTCCATCCGCTACGAGCACACCGATTTCTTCATCCAGGTCTGAACTATAAGGACCATAAAAATATAAATGGTAATTATAGCCTAAATTAACGCCAGCTTTTTGAATTAGGTAAATCATTTTGTGAACTGTTTTTTTAACAGGATGGTTTTCAGGAAATCCATCGAGACGATTACTTATTTGCTTAATTACATATGCGGCATTATTCTGTACTATAAATTCACTCATAAGTTATCCCCCTCGTCTTCAACAATTGTGTCGTTATAAAAATTACGAACAATTTCTAATGATTTATCTCTGTCAAGTTTATCAACATAAATTCTTCGGATATTTATGGGGCTGTTAAGCCCCTTTAACAATACTGATTCCTCAATTATACTCTTCGCTGTTTTGCTATGAGGAACAACAACAGGTACACCTTTACCTTCTGGATCATCAAACTTTCCAATCACAGGCATTTTATGCGGATGTTTTTCAGCTTGTCCTTCCCAAACAGACCCTTTTTTAAGACGTTCGCTTAATGTTAATTTAATTTGATTATATACTACATTTTCTTCTGTTGAATTACTGTGTATACGCGTTTGATAGACACAGCTTTTTACATTTCTTTCCATAAAATTAATAGCATCTTCATTATTTTTTTGTACAGCCTCTTTTAATAACCCAATTATGACATTGTCATCGTATTTTAAATATTGATCTAATGGGAATTCTGAATTAATTTCACCAATATTTAAACTTTTTACTGCTTTAATCATTAAGTAATCCAGATAACAACGTGTTTTATGAAAATAAACTTGTATAAACATAAAGTACCGTGCTATTACAAACTCCTCAAACGCATGAATTCCATCCCGATCAATTGCAAGTTGAAAAATATTATCTTTTTCATTATTATAAACAGTTAACGATGAAATAAACTTTTCAACATCATATTTACCATAATTTACTCCACAAAAATATGAATCACGTAAAAGATAGTCCATTTTATCACAATCTAACTCGGAATCCATGAAGCCGCGCAATAACTTAAATTCTCTTTGACGGTATCTATAATCATTTTCTGGACTTTTTTGACCGTAAATCAACCATAGCAAACTCGGAGTTATTTCGTATTTTTCGATATCATCAACAATATGGTTATCAGAAATAAATTTCTCACTAATCTGTTTTATGTACCCAGCTATTTCTGTTTCACAAATTATTCGCATCGTAAAATGTTCATGTTCGACCCTTTTTTTATCTTTAGGGTCATTTGGATCTTTCGCAAATAATCCTTCAAAAGCGTGTGAAAAAGGTCCATGTCCTAAATCATGTGTAAGAGCGATTAACCGTAAAACTTGTTTATACCATGCCTCATCTAAGTTATTAAAAAGACGTTCCCCCGTTCTGTTGGCGTAATTGTTCATTGCAGATACAAAGGCCTTAGAAGCTAGGTGCATAACACCTATAGAATGTCCAAATCTAGTATGCTCTGCTCCAGGATAAACTAAATAACTGGTTGCAAGTTGTTTAATATTTCGTAATCGTTGAAATGGAGCAGAATCAATTATTTTAAGCTCTAAATCAGTGACTTCTACAAAATCATGTATTGGATCACGTATTTTTGGCAAAGAAATCACCTCAAAAATTTATTTTAGAACTTTATTTTATATTATGACTGTGAAATCATAAAATGTCAAGAAAATATTTCATAAACTAAAAAAATTTTTTATCGGTGAAATAAGCGTCAATCGCTCATATTTCTTATTTAAAATAATAACTTTCAACCTTCCAATTCATGTAACTGCCGTTCCTTTTCCGATTTCAGAAATTCTTTGCTCAGCAAAATAACAATACTGCTGTCGCATATACTATGTTCGTTAATTGTTACTTTTTCCAATAAGCATTTAAAATCTTTGTTATAAATGCGGTATTCATGGTCACATTTCATAAATAAAACCCTCCTGTTTTTGAAATAAAAAAACTTTTCTGTAAATGACATGTCGCGTCGTATATTTTGATTTGATTATACGCCATAATATGACGTATGTCAAGACAATTTGGAGTTTTTTTATGCTTAATGACAGGATTCGTTCTGCGCGAATGTACAGGGGCTTAACAATGCAAAATATGGCTGACGAGCTTTATATTAGTTTACGTAATTATCAGAGATATGAAAGCGGCGAAACAAGCCCAACGCTAGAAGGGCTTGTACACATAGCGAATTTACTTAATGTGCCTATGGATTATCTGCTTGGCAGGGATGAATATCTGAAGTCTTTGGGTATAATCGTCGACATAGACCCCGTAATTCCTCCAAGGCGGCATATCCGTAAAAAATAGGGATTACCCAAAATACTTCCGCATATTTTTTAGGGCGTTCTTTTCTAACCGCGATACCTGCGCTTGGGATATACCTATCTCACCCGCTACCTCCATTTGCGTTTTGCCTTCGAAAAACCGCAAATCTATAATATGTTTTTCGCGCTCGTTAAGCCGCTTCATGGCTTCGGCCAGCGAGATGTTCTCGATCCACGTTCCGTCGTGGTTTTTTTCGTCTGATACTTGATCCATTACAAAGATTGCGTCGTTGTCGTCCTGGAAGACTGGTTCAAATAACGACACGGGATCCTGTATCGCGTCCAGCGCGAAGACGATGTCCTGTTCCGTTATCTCCATTTCCTTGGTTATTTCCGCAAGTGTTGGCTCTTTGCCGTTTTGGTTTATCAATCGTTCCTTTGCCTGCAGTGCTTTATAAGCCAAATCGCGGAGAGAGCGGCTTACGCGGATGGAATTGTTGTCGCGTAAATAACGGCGTACTTCGCCGATTATCATAGGCACGGCGTAGGTAGAAAACCTGACCCCCTGCGTTATATCAAAATTATCAATAGCCTTTATCAAGCCAATGCAGCCAACCTGAAAGATGTCGTCAGCATTCTCGCCGCGGTTGTTGAAGCGCTGTATTACGCTAAGAACAAGGCGCAGATTACTATAGATATACTCCTCCCGCGCTTCCTTGTCTCCGGCTAAAACCTTATCAAACAAAGCCTTCTTCTCGTCGTTCTTCAAAATCGGCAACTTAGATGTATTTACGCCACATATCTCAACCTTGTTAGACAACATTACCTATCCCTCGTATATCTAAGCGTAATGAAGCAGTTTAGCTTCATTTAGCTATCTATAACGCTAATCAAGGGTTGGAAGTTTCGACCTTAGAAGATGTCTGCGTTTCTGCAACTGAACGCTTTAAACCCTTGATTAGCGTCTATAATATACACCTTAGGATTTCCTTGGGGAAATATTTTTATACTGGAAACTATAACCAAAGGCGGCAGAAAAGATTTGCATTATAATTTATCATATGGTATTATAGTAAGCGATACTTACGTTGTATTTAAGCATAAGTAGTTTGGGGAAGGTGATGATATGCCGGACACATTGGGGGTACGCATAAAAAACTTGCGCTTGGCAAAAAAGCTTACGCAGAGTGACGTTGTCGGGTGCTATATGACGCGTAATATGCTTTCTAAGATAGAGAACGGCTCGGCGACGCCGTCCGTGCGGACACTGGAATACTTGGCGGCCGTATTGGGCGTGCCGGTCGGTTATTTGCTTGACGAGCGTAAGGCGGCAAGTGAGGTAAATGTTTTAAAACAGCCGGAACGAGTTGCAAAGTTAGCGCAGAAGGCTGTTGAGTTTATTTGTGCGGGTAATCTGGATTCCGCGCGGGATATGCTTAACAATATCATTAAAGAGTGTAATGACGGAAGAAAAGGTGGAGCCGATGAATAAATATCCGAAGCAGTTTTTAGGGCATGATTTTTTGTTAGAGAGTGAGCTTGCTCTCCGTTTATATAGCAATATTAAGGATTTGCCTATTATAGATTACCATTGCCACCTTGATCCGGCGGAGATTGCGCTGAACAAGCGTTTTGGCAATATCACGCAGGCCTGGCTTGGGGGTGACCATTACAAGTGGAGGCTTATGCGTGCGAACGGTGTGGCGGAGGAGTTTATCACCGGTAATGCGTCGGACTATGATAAGTTCTATGAATGGGCGCGGACGGTTGAAGACCTTGTCGGCAGTGCGCTGTACCATTGGTCGCATCTGGAGCTTCGCCGTTTTTTGGGGTATGAGAAAACCCTGTCGCGCAGTACGGCGGCAGAGTGTTATGAGCATTGTAATAATATTATGCAGAACCCTAATTTTGACGTCTGGAATATTTTGTCGAAATTTAACGTGGAATTGCTATGCACGACGGATGACCCATGCGACACGCTTGAGTGGCACAGGAAAACGGCGGATTCCGGTATTAGCACAACGGTGTTGCCCACTTTCCGCCCTGGGCGTTTGTTGGCCGTTTCGTCGGGTTTTGCGGAGTATATAGATAAGTTGGGTGAGGTCGGCGGGATAAAAGTTACGGATTTTAATTCGTTAAAAGCCGTAATAAGCACGCGGGTTGAATTTTTCCACCAAAACGGCTGCCGCCTGGCGGATGTACCGCTGGAGCCGCCCGTATACGCCGATTGCACGGACGAAGAGGCGGATGTTATCTTCCGTAAAGCGCTTGCTGGAAAGCTGGAGGGTTCGGAAGAAGCAAAGCTACGTACTGCGATATTCACTACAATGGGGCGTATGTTTGCGGTGAAGGGTTGGGCTATGCAGCTGCACATAAACGCTTTGCGTAACAACAACGCTTATATGCATGCTAAGGTCGGCAACGATGCTGGGTACGACAGTATTTTGGATACGCCGCTTGCCTTGCCGCTTAACGGTTTGTTAAACTCGCTGGCACGGGGCGGTGACCTACCAAAAACAATACTTTACAGCCTTAACCCAAATGACGACGATATAATCGGCACGATAGCCGGTAACTTCCAATCCGGCCCAATGCGCGGTAAAATGCAGCACGGCGCGGCGTGGTGGTTTAATGATACGAAGACTGGGATGGAAAAGCAGATGCAGTCGCTTGCGAATACTGGTATGCTTGCTCGCTTCGTCGGTATGTTGACGGATTCGCGCTCGTTCCTCAGTTATGTAAGGCATGAATATTTCCGCCGCATTATGGCGAACCATCTGGCTAATTATGTGATGCGCGGAGAGTTTCCAGATGATTTTAACAAATTATCAGAAATAGCGAGCGGCATAGCGTATTACAATGCTAAAGAGTATTTTGGGTTCTAAATATTCCTCTCTATTGGAGGGGCGCGATTGCCACCCGGTAGGGATGCGCAACATAGCGCGTCGCAGACATTTTACCGCGCAGGAACAAAGTACAGACCAGAGCAGTGAGCGAAGCGAACGAGAGGGTGGCTGCGGGTGGTTTTCCCGCAGACGGGGTGGTGTACTCGCTAAACCATAAAATGATCCGATAAGGTGCAATTACTGTAAGGTTCAACTTGAAAACAAAGGACGTTTTCAAGTTGAACAGCTATAATAGTGGGGAATAGCCATGAGTATAATAACGTGCAAATAAAAGCCATTGGATTTGATATAGGCCAAACGCTGGTGAATTATAACGCTCCATTAAATTGGAATGCATTGTTCCCGGACGCTTTGCGTAAGGTTATGCGCGATTGTTCAATCGATAGGTATGATAAACTGGATTTGGCGGCCGCGATCTTGTCTAAATATAATACGAGAGAAAATTATAGGGAATACGAAGTCTCGTCGGACATTATTTTTAAAGAGATTTTTGACGTATGGGAGTTAGATTATAATAAGATAACATCTGCCAAAGAAGCGTTTTACGGCTTTTTTCAAGCAGATGCCGCGCTTTTTGGCGATGTTTTGGAGACGCTTGATGCGTTGATGGCACGAAGCGTACGATTAGGATTTTTGACTGACGTTGCTTACGGCATGGATAATATTTATGCGCTGAGGGATATAACAGAGATACGGCATTATTTTGACGCGGGGTTTACGTCGGTGGATATCGGGTACAGAAAGCCGGACGCGCGCGGCTTTTTGTGCCTTGCTGGCGCGCTTGGCGTTGTGCCGCATGAAATGATGTATGTGGGTGATGAGGAGAAGGACATTATCGGCGCGAACAGGGCCGGCATGGTGTCGGTGCTTGTAAGACGGGATGTTAAAGAAAGGTGTTGGGATTGGGGGCAGGATTATACTGTAGGTAGTTTAAGTGAGGCTTTGTATATAATAACGTAGGGGCGAACTGTGTTCGCCAGGCATCTGGTAGGTTGCCGTAAACGTATAGGCGAACATAGTGCGCCCCTACGAACATTCCTCTATATTAAAACAACGTCAACTGGTTGCTCTCTGGTATATCATCCAAAATACCGTTTGTGACGAACAGTTCCATAATCGTTTTACTAATCTTCGTCCTGTCTTTAAAATTCTGTTGGCTGGTGAATGGCTCTTCTTCCCGCGCGGTGACAATCTGCGCAGCGGCCGCGGAACCTAAGCCGGCGATGGTCAGCAGTGGCGGCAATATGCCGTCTGGCGTTGGCACAAAGCGGCTTTGATGCGACTCGTAGATATCTATCGGCAGGAAGCTAAACCCGCGCTCGTACATCTCCAGCACAATTTCCAGCTGGGTTACAGCGCTTTTTTCTTTTGCGGTCGCGTCCTTGCCCAGGGCGTTTATGCGGCGCAGCTCCGCCGCGGCCACGTCTGGCCCTTTGCACATTTTCTCATAGTCAACCTCGTCCGATTTGACGGAAAGAGTGGCCGCGTAAAAGGGCAGGGGATAGTGTAGCTTGTAGTACGCTATGCGTACGCTCATCATGACATATGCCACCGCGTGCCCCTTGGGGAAGAGGTATTTAATGCGGTTGCAACTGTCTATATACCAATCTGGTATGCCGGCTCCCGCCATCTGCTCGGCCTCATCGTTAGTAAGGCCTTTGCCTTTGCGTACCTTCTCCATCATGTTAAACGCGAATTTTCTATCCATGCCTTTGGATACGAGGTTTATAAGTATATCGTCCCTCGCGGCGACAATGCCGTTAAGGTCGGTAACACCGGAAGAAATAAGCTCCGCCCCGTTGCCAAGCCATACGTCTGTGCCGTGGGACAGGCCGGAGATCTTCACAAGCTCCGTAAAGCTTTGCGGTCGCGTGTCCGCAAGCATTTGGCGGACGAAACCCGTGCCAAACTCCGGTATGCCTATTGTGCCTATTCTGCGCCCTTCAGGGTCTACATAACTGCCGTTAAACATGCTCATCACGGTTTCATCACCCATATCAACCTCCAATGGATCGGCGCCGGTGTAATCATGCAGTAGGCGGATAACCGTGGGCGCATCGTGGCCGAGTATGTCCAGCTTCATTAATCTACCTTCCAATGCGGAATGGTAGTCGAAATGCGTTGTGGTTATCGTGGAATCCTGGTTATCTGCTGGGCGTTGGATGGGGCAAAACTCGTGTATATCATGCCCTTGGGGTACAACGATAAGCCCGCCTGGGTGCTGGCCGGTCGTGCGCTTTACGCCGACAAGCCCGGCCACTAGGCGATTCTGTTCCGCCTTGCGTTTTGCTAAGCCTTTACCCTCGTGGTACTTCTTAACGAAACCAAATGCCGTTTTATCCGCCAAGGTGCCGATCGTGCCGGCCTTAAATATGTTATTTTCTCCGAACATTTCGGTGGCGTGGGCGTGGGCGCGGGCCTGGTAGTCTCCAGAGAAGTTAAGGTCTATATCCGGCTCCTTATCGCAGTCGAAGCCGAGGAAAACCTCAAACATAATTTCGTGGCCGTCTTTGTGTAGAGGCGTGCCGCATTCAGGGCAGTCCTTGTTTGGTAAATCGTAGCCGGATAGGCCGGGCAGGCGTTTTCTTAATTCCTTGGCTTCGTCAGAATCAAAGTCTGAAAAACGGCAGCTTTTGCAGTAATAATGTGCCTCAAGCGGGTTAACTTCCGTAATGCCGGACATCGTTGCCGCAAAGGATGAGCCGACCGACCCGCGCGAGCCAACGAGGTAGCCGTTTTCTATTGACCTCTCTGTTAAGATCCGTGCCGCATTGTACAAGCTTGCGAAGCCGTGCTTACAGATGGACCCCATCTCGCGCTCCAGACGCGCCATTACCACGGCTGGTGGCGCATCGCCGTATAGATTGGCCATGCGGCTTGACGCGATCTCCTTAAGCTCATCCTCGCTGCCGTCGATAATTAAAGGATACGTGCCGCTTGGTAACGGGCTTGGCTCTTCCACCATGTCGGCGATAATGTTTGTATTGGTGATGACGATTTCCTCCGCCAATCCGCGGCTTAAATAATTAAACTCCGCAAGCATCTCCTCTGTCGTGCGGAAGTAGAGCGGTGCCTGTAAGTGCGCGTCCTTGTATCCCTCGCCTGTCATGATGATCTCGCGGTAGATCGCGTCCTCTGGCTCCAAAAAATGCGTGTCGCATGTGGCGCAAACTGGTTTGCCTAATGACTTGCCGAAGTCGATGATCTTTTTGTTGATATCAATTAAATCTTGTTCTGACGGCACCTTGCCTTCGCGCACTAGGTACATATTGTTCCTATGCGTCTGTATCTCTATATAGTCGTAAAAATCCGCTATTTTCACCAATTCGTCGTGGGGTTCGTTGCCCAATACGGCGGAGTAAAACTCGCCAGCCTCACATGCCGTACCCAAAATAAGCCCTTCGCGTTTTTCTTGAAGCAAAGACTTTGGAATCCTTGGCCGCGAGCGGAAAAACTCCATATTTGATTTTGTGATAAGTTCATATAAATTACGCATACCCGTCTGGTTCTTTACAAGTATGATGATATGGTAGCTCGTCATTTTCTTAATGTTTGTGATGGTGTTGCCGTATTTGTCCGGCGTGAGGTCGTCCAGCAAATACCCTTCCATGCCATAGATGATTTTGATTCCGTGAGTTTTGCCGGCTTTTTGCGCGTCTGGGAAGCAGTGTACGTTGCCGTGGTCTGTAATGGCTACAGCCGGCATACCGAATGCTGCCGCCATCTTCACCACGTCACCGACGGAGCACATTGCGTCCATTTGGCTCATTTGCGTATGGCAGTGTAACTCCACACGTTTAACCGGCGCGTTGTCAGCCCTCTTTGCTTTGGTTTTGCCGGGCGTAATCTGCGACGCCATGATAAGAAGCTCTCGGGCGAATTCGTCGTACCTAACCTTGCCTCTAACGCATACGGCGTTACCCTTGCTGACGTATGATAGGTTCTCGTCAAACTCATTTTTGTCCTTCGTAAAGAACTTAACAGTAACTGAATCCGTGCCATCGGTTATGTCGAATGTGTAGAGCATACGCCCCGTTCGCGTACGCATCGCCTCAAACCTAAAAACCTCGCCGGCTACGACGATATCGTCGCCTTCGATAAGTTCTTCTTCGAGTTTGGTTGGAGTGCCTTTTATAGAACCATGTTCCCCCCACATCTTTGTGCGGCGGTTATATGTATTTTCAGAATTTGGGCTGCCGAATATCTTTTTTGCGTTGGGGGCTGGTTTTTTGTTTGATTTTCCTGTTGTGCCGATGTTTGATGCAACGTTAGGTGACGTGGTCGGCGGAACTTGAGGTTGTGCTGGGAAAGGGGTCGGCGCGGTTTTTGGTTGTGCCGCCGGGTCGACGAAGGTGATTTTGACGCCGGTGCCACAAACTGCCGCCGCGCGCGCCTCCATCATTTTACCGATCCCCTGTGCACTTAATAAAAACGCCCCGGTTTTTACAAGGTGTACGGTAACTACGGCTGAAACCTCATCATATTCATAACGTGCATCCTGCAATAAAGCTTGGCTTAATGGGTTTATTTCTTCTATCAAAGTGGTATAATCCATATACTTTCATCCTTCGGGTAAAATTAATTCGCGAAATATTTAAAACTAACCTATAGTATAGCATATTGAAAAAAGTAATGGATGGATTTACAAATATTTTACATAATAATTTAAAAATACGTATTGACAAAATAAAATTTACGTGTTATTATGCAAATACGGAATACGAAAATCCGAAATGAGAAATGTGGAGGTATATAAAAATGAAAAAGGCAATCAAAACACAAAGAGGGCGTAATGTTTTTGAAAATTATGATGTCAATTATATTTATGGGCATGATGCAAGGTTGGAATCCCGCCGGCGCAAGGAACAGTTTGAGAAAAATTTGCTGTTAGGCAATTACGGAAAAACGGAATTAAATGGTATGGCAGGATTATTGCATGCAATGCGGTAAAGCTATTTATGATGAAATCTAAAACTAACTAAAAATCGGAGGCAGGAAGATGAACGGCAATTATAATAATGATAATAGCAATAATAATATCAGGGGCGAAATGGACCGTTTGAATAATGAGTTGGCGGAAATGAAAGAGTTGCTGAAGAGTTTGCTTGGGAACCAAAAAGCATGGGGTAAGGAAGAGGTAGCAGAAGAGCAAAAGGCAAAGGAACAAAGCGGAGCAGAAGAACAAGCTACCAATAACAATAATAACAATAACAAGCAAGGGGAACATGCGCGTGCCTGTAATTGGGAAGAGTATGGCGAGCAGATGCGCGAGTACGGCAAGAAAATTGCGGAACATGCAAAGCAGAAATTTGAGGGAAAGAAAGGGTTGCATTTCGGCGTATATTCGGGAAAGGACGTGCCGCGGCCACCCAAAGCGCCGCGGCCGCCAAGAATGCCCAAAATGCCCAAGTTTGGTTTTTTTAACCCATTTATGTCGGATGATAAGGATTTTGAGAAACTTACGTTTGACCTCAATAATCTGGTTGAGGGGTTTAAGTCCATAAAACCGGATATTGACATTGATGTTGTGGATTTGGGGCTTAACCCAATCCTGTCAAACCTTAGAAAAAAAGTGCAGGATGGTGAGCGCGGCGTGGTTACGTATGCGGGTGGCTTCCGCCATGATGGCGGCGAAACGTATTGGATGAAAAAAGAAGTGTCGTTTAACGACATCCTCTCTGAATTGCACAGCAGCGAGGTAGAAAAGGTGCTTACAGCACTTGGCAGCCGCCAAAAATTGGATATTTTGGTTGCGCTTCTTCAAACGGCATCTACAGTGAACGAGCTTGTGGCGTACCTTGGGCTTAACTCTACAGGGCAGGCGTACCACCACCTCAACGCGCTCACGGCCGCCGGCCTGGTCGTCGCGGACGAGGAGGAGAAAGGTGTGTACAGCATAGCCGACAGTCGCGTCGAGGGGCTTATCATGATCCTCGCCGGCGTGCGTTCGCTGATTGATGCAGGTGAATAGGCGTTATTATTAAATGTGAAGGTGCAACTATGATAAAAGCGGTGTTATTTGATTTCGACGGCGTGTTGACGCTTGACGAAAACGGCACGTCGTCAATTTGTAACTATATTTGCCGGGAGCGAGCAACGGGTATCTGTAAAGCGGAGTTTGAATATGAGTACCGGAAGTATAATAAAGATTTGCTATTAGGTAAATTAACGCACGAAGACGTATGGGACGATATCTGCGGCGCGGTCGGACAGGATCTTGATATTAGCATTTTGCATGAATCGTTTATATATACCCCAATAAATTTTGATATGATTGAATTGGTGCGTGAGCTAAAGGAAATAGGCTTGGCAGTCGGAGTTGTTACGGATAATAAATCAGACCGGATAAAAAGTATTATTGATCATTACAAGTGGCACGATCTGTTTGATGGTATTGTGGTTTCTGCTGACGTGGGGTCTGGCAAAACCAGCGAAGCCATATTTCATGAAATATTTAAGGTTTTGTCCGTAAATCCAGAGGAATGTATTTTTATCGACAATACGAAGAAGAACCTTGAAGTGCTTGACAGATTAGGCGTAACAACAATATGGTTTGAGTTTGAGGTAATGGACGTTTCTGCTTTGAAAGATAAAATCTTGTAAAATACGTGGTTTTATGCTATGCTTTATTATAAAAAGGGGTGGAGAGTATGACGGATGCATTAAAAAATGAATTGAATGATATCGTAAAAACCATTGTAGAAACGGGATGGGTGACTAGGATAATACTGTTCGGTTCCCTTGCCCGCGGCGACGCGCGCCCTGACAGCGATATCGATCTATGCGTCCTCACGCCGATAACGGACAGGCGACCGCGGGACATAACAGTTGATTTGTTGATGAAGCTTTGGGATATTCAAAAATCTCCTTTGGATTTATTAACATACAGACAAGAAAGTTTTGAAAACAAGGCGGAAAAAAAACTAACGTTTGAAAATACAATTCATAATGAAGGGGTAGTTTTATATGACCGATAGCCTAGATGTAAATGAATGGATTCGTTATGCTCAGATGGATTATGATGCTGCAAAAAACATGGCATTATTATTTAATCCTGTACCCTTAGAAATTGTGTGTTATCATTGTCAGCAAGGTGCAGAAAAAATTTTAAAAGCATATGCAATAGCTAAAAACGAACCTTTAGTTAAAACACATAATTTGAAAGTAATTATAGAGCAATGTCTTAAACATGACGAAACATTTAATTTGCTGGCAAAAAACTGCCTCTCTCTTAATGGTTACTCTGTTATTTCTCGTTATCCAATCGGCGAAGATGCTGTCACCGAACAAGATATGAACATTGCACTTAAACACGCGTCTGAAGTTATGGGTTTTACGAAGGAAAAACTAAATAGGTTGGGATACAAATAAACATACTGCGTGATTACAAAAAAATGATGGTAAAGCATTAAGGCTTACCGTTATTTTTTTGTTCGGGTATAGTATGGCGACAAAAAGTAGTTGTTTTAAGACGTTTATTATGATAAAATGGTAGTACAATATCTTTTAGGAGGATTTAAAACATGACAGCATCGGCAATGTTCGCACTCATTTTAATCGTGTTTGTCGCGTCCACGGCGTTCAGCTTCTTCTTGAAGTTCCTTACATACTCGTGGCGAAACAAACCCATCCCCGCAAACGTAAAGGACGTCTATGACGCGGAGAGCTACAAGAAGTTCCAAGCCTACAGTATGGCCAACCTCAGGTTTTCCATCATCACCGGCCTAATCAGCACGGCGATAACTTTGGTCTTCCTTCTTACAGAGATCCACGCACGCCTCTACAGTTTCATAAACCCTTACGGCGATACAAACTACGTATGGGCGGGTATATTCATGTTCCTTGTCCCGGTTCTTATTGGCGCAGTCATTGGGCAGTTGATGAGCATTTACCAAACCTTCGTTATTGAGGCGAAATTCGGCTTCAACAAAACAACGCCAGTGACTTTTGTGCTTGACTTTATTAAAATGACTATTCTGCTTATCGTTATCATGGGTGGTTTGCTCTCGCTCTTTTTGCTTATATACAACGCAATTGGAAACTGGGTATTTTTGGTATTTATAGGCATTCTTTTCGCCTTTCAGTTCTTTATGGCGTTTATCTCGCCGTTTCTTATACGTATTTTCTATAAACTTACGCCGCTTGAGGATGGGGAGCTTAAGGATAAAGTATTGGCATTGGCTCAAAAAACCGGAGTGACGGTTAAGGGTATCTATGTGGTAAACGCTTCGAAGAAATCCACACATATGAATGCGTTCGCCTCTGGATTCGGCAAAACTAAGACTATCGGCCTCTTTGACACGCTGATTGAAAAGATGACGCATGAGGAAGTCCTCAGCGTATTGGCTCATGAAATTGGGCATGAAAAAGAGAAGCATGTATTGAAATCCTTCCCTCTTACCATTTTATCCATGTTTGCGATGGCTGCGCTTGCGTTCTTCGTCATTCCTAGCGACGCGGCGGGCGAGGCGTTCGGTTTTGCCGGCGCAAACATCGCGTTTGGCGTATATCTATTCTTCATCCTTTTCCGCCCGATAGACAGGATTATGGATATCCCGTCTAACTGGCTGTCGCGCAAGCACGAATACGAGGCGGATCAGTATGAGGTTAAATATGTCGGTAAAGAATACGGCGTCTCAGCTATGAAGAAACTTTATAGGGACAGCCTTGGCAACCTCACGCCGCACCCGTTCGTTGTTATGATGGAAGCTAGCCACCCAACCTGTACTCAAAGGGTTGCGGCAATGGAGAATGGCGCACCGGGTAAAAAGAAGTAAAAATGTTTTGTCTTTGTGAAACGATGGCGAAGCAATCCAGGAACTTAAAGCGCTGGATTGCTTCGCATGCACTCGTTATGACGATAAATTAACATAAAAGAGGTAAACATGTCTAAAGCCAAAAAGACGCCCAATTCCGCGGCGGTTATAGAGTTCAGTTCAAACAATGTCCGTATGATCATCGTTGAGCGCGTTGGGAAAGAGGGGGGCGATGGCGATGTACGGCAGCTCGGCTTTTTGGAGCGCCCGCTATCCATCGGCAAGGATACGTTTACACATGGCAAACTTGGGTTTGACAAGGTCGGCGCGGCCTGCTCGATAGTTCAAAACTACTTGCAAGAGGCCGCAGCCTACGGCGTACCTAAAAGTAA
>Ga0123355_10004224_pt1 | contig 20859 bp, 14 predicted proteins | sample TergutEmb28metaG_3_FD_89872 | JGI IMG/M metagenome (GOLD analysis project Ga0123355, IMG submission 89872) | Embiratermes neotenicus P1 segment gut microbial communities from Petit-Saut dam, French Guiana - Emb289 P1 | ecosystem: Host-associated > Arthropoda: Insects > Digestive system > Gut ...
GAAGGATCATCCCAGCGTGTGCGGGGACTATCTCGTGGCAAAGGCTCGCAGCATCAACAGTCTGGGATCATCCCAGCGTGTGCGGGGACTATATGAAAAAAACTCTAATCGGCGCTGCATCTGCAGGATCATCCCAGCGTGTGCGGGGACTATTATAGCACCCATGCGCCCATGGACTACACAACGGGATCATCCCAGCGTGTGCGGGGACTATGATACTCACTATCTGGCATATCGTCAGGTCTAAGGATCATCCCAGCGTGTGCGGGGACTATCTTGTTAGTAAATCTTTTATATCCATGTATAAGGGATCATCCCAGCGTGTGCGGGGACTATTTTTCGATGTCTGATTCGATGGTTCTAAGAGTGGGATCATCCCAGCGTGTGCGGGGACTATAGCGTTAACGGGCCAACTGAAACCAACTACATGGGATCATCCCAGCGTGTGCGGGGACTATATATCTACTACTACAGAGTCATCAATGGTGAAGGGATCATCCCAGCGTGTGCGGGGACTATTTTCAAAATCACAGTAGTATTTACTCATGACTAGGATCATCCCAGCGTGTGCGGGGACTATCCACTCTTACCGACTAAGATACAACAATCGGGGGGATCATCCCAGCGTGTGCGGGGACTATTAAATGTGTTTATGGTGATAGTAAGTTTATATAGGATCATCCCAGCGTGTGCGGGGACTATTCATTTTTGGTTCGTATATGGTCCATTAGCTGAGGATCATCCCAGCGTGTGCGGGGACTATTTAGCGGATGGGTGTTTGAAGAAAAGGACACCAGGATCATCCCAGCGTGTGCGGGGACTATTTAGGGAGTCACTTAACGATCTCTCAACAACTGGGATCATCCCAGCGTGTGCGGGGACTATGGCTGACTCCGTGTATTCGGCTTTAGCTAGTGCGGATCATCCCAGCGTGTGCGGGGACTATTGCATCCCACGTCTTTTGCAAGTCACTTTTATGGGATCATCCCAGCGTGTGCGGGGACTATTTGATCACATCGATTTGGTTGTTGTAAATCATGGGATCATCCCAGCGTGTGCGGGGACTATTGATGCCTGACATAGACACTACTAAGTCTGTGAGGATCATCCCAGCGTGTGCGGGGACTATATTTGGAGATTGGAGCAAAATCCCTATCTTTTAGGATCATCCCAGCGTGTGCGGGGACTATCACCACCATCAAAAGAGGTCTTGTCAGCCGATAGGATCATCCCAGCGTGTGCGGGGACTATTATCGAAAACAAAGAACGGAGTTGTTAAATTGAGGATCATCCCAGCGTGTGCGGGGACTATATTACCACACATGGGTAGAAGATGACCTAACGAGGATCATCCCAGCGTGTGCGGGGACTATCTGATATCTCCCTTTCTGGATTCTTTCCTTTTAGGATCATCCCAGCGTGTGCGGGGACTATACAATCCTAAGATTGATGTCAAATGGGATGATAGGATCATCCCAGCGTGTGCGGGGACTATACTAATAAAGATCCCATTTTATCAGTGTTTTATTTTTGATCCTGTTGCAAATTTATTAACTTTTCATAGAGTTGCCATGTGGTTTCACAGTCGCTAATACTACGGTGAGGGTTACTTTGATGAATGGATAAATGTTTAGCTAGTGTTTGTAATTTGTAATTTGGTAAGCCCTTTATGATTTTACGAGCTAAATCTAAAGTGTCTATGATTTTCGGATTATATTGAATGTTTTGATTTTGACAGGCGGCTTTAACAAAACTGTTATCAAAATTGGCATTATGGCAAACAATTGGCAAACTCCCTATAAAAACAACTGTTTCAGCCAGCGCTTCGGATAATGGTATACCTGACGTATCAATTTGAGCTTGGGTTATACCTGTTATCTCTGTTATTTTTGACGAAATGCTTTTTTCCGTAAAAACGAGCGTGTTGAATGTATCGACTTTTTGACCATCCTTAATTTTAATGACACCAATTTCAATAATCTCATCAGTTTGAGGATTCAAACCAGTAGTTTCTATATCGAGAACTACATATGATTTCGAATCACGATTTAAGCTCACATCGGACTTTTGATGCTGTGTTTGTCTTGCTTTACGATACTTGGCTGCATTGCTAAATCCTGTTTTCGGAGTATGGGTTTGCTTTAGACGAGAAGCAGATGGTCTTAGCATAAGTTTAAGACCGTCGAAGTCAATTGGTTCCCATGTATCGCCATGGATGCGAAAGTTTAGGCCTTGCTCATTTGCAGCGGAATAAACCATGATAGCGCGACCATTTTTGCATAACAATCTAACTCTTTCCCATAGTTTTTCCCGTATCCTTGCACTCACTCTTCCGACAAATACACCTGCTGAAATTTCCATTAGCCATTTGGTTAAATCTCCACGAAGACCAATCGGGCAGCTAGTTAAATGCAATACAATCATGTCATCGTATCTCCATAACCTTCCTCAATATCTTCCTCAATTTCTTCGACATCTTCGCCTGCATATCCCACACCACTTTTCACAAAACCTTCTTTGTCATCCCAAAGCTGCAAAATTTCTACGTTAGTGTCAGTGTTTTCATCTGTATCTTCAAAAAGTAGATTACGGATATCTTTGACAGCCTTTGCCAAAATACGTCCATCACTTATATAATCTCGCACTGCACGGCGTGTAATTGCACCAATGTCATCGTGTTCAGAATGTTCAGCCGCTATTTTAAATGCAATTGGAATAGTTATTTCTGCTTTATAAAGGTCGGCAATATCATAGACAAATGAGCGTTCATGACCTGTGTGAATAAAACCAAGCCCCGGAGAACACCCCAATGCAACGATAACGCTATGCACGACACCATAAATACAGGCATGAGCAGCAGAAAGTGCTTTGTTAACGGGCGTACCTCCTTCAAAATTATCAGGATCGTATTCCCTGCCCGACCATGGTACGCCTGTTGATTTGGACTCTTTGCGGTAAGCGGCTCGTACTCTTGCACCTTCCTTGCCTCGTAGTTGCTGCATTGACATCGTGCCAACATCTTCATTTGGAAACCGTAGTGAATACATACGACGAGCCACATCTATTCGACTGCGACTGTTTGTCACAAGAGCAGCTTGCTGAATCAACAAGCGAGATGAATTTGCCAATGGGCGACCATGAGCATAGTATCGCACACCTTGCTCTCCAACCCAAATGACCGAAGCCCCTGTATCCCCGATAAGTTCCATTGCTCTGTGGGTTAACTTTGTACCGGGACCCAACATCAACACGGATAAGGCTGCAGCGGGAACATATACTGTTCCTCGCACGTCTGTAACAGTAATAGCGTTATCTGCACGATTTATTATACAGCGCTCCAAATACAGGAAAGATATGCGTTCTTTAATTTGTGGCAGAGATTGTATTTCAGGCTTTGTTGAAGGTTTCTGTATATTACTCATCTTGGTTTCACCACAGTAATCATACCGCAGCCATACGCTTTCGCGCGACCTATTCCATCCGTCAAGGCTATTTTAAAACGTTCTGCATCTGTAACGGTTAACACTCCTTCGTAAACAGCAATTCCCAACTCTACAGGTTTTTGTCCCTGCTTTTTGCGAAATCGCACATTGTCAGATTCGATAATCTCAAACTCATCTTCGTTCAGCTCAAAACCCCATTTTGAAGCTCTTTCTGACAGCCATTTACGTCTTTGGTCAATGGTAACATGGGCGTAAATCTTACCACGATTACCCGTGCCTGCTGATTTTGTGTAAGCTGGGTTGGCACGCAAACGAAATCCAAGCCTCATTCCGCTTTTTATCTGCATTAAAAGCTTATTAAAATCTTTACTTTCACCATTAACACCAAACTCAAACTTTGTAAAATCAGGTTCATTTTGCGAAAGTATCAGCAAATACGTGTATGAAGCAAGTTTGTCTAAACGCCAAAGCTTACGTGCTGTATCATTAACACAACACTCAACAGCGGCATGCATAATCTGCGGGTTTGCGAGAGCTCGTTTTGTGTCAAGTTTGTCCGCATCTAACTTAATTCGCGACAGTATCATCTAACTCCTCCAATCCCGAATCAAAAGCATCGTGATTTGTGCCTATTTCTGTAATATACCTGAAATCATGTTTGCGATAGGCTTGACTAAATGAACGAGGCAAATCCCTACGGCGAATAGCCGTCGGTGAATCTGCATCTATGATAGCACCTGCACCAAACGTACCAAGTGCTTGCACAAGTGGCAAATCTTTTATTCCAAGGCAAATTCGACCCGCTGGTGGACAACTGCGCCTGCCTAAAAACAGCGGATAAACCGGAGATTTTACAGCAGCTTCTATTGTTTTCAAAAACTCTTTGTCACCTTCAAATCCAACAATAAACTTGGCATCCGTAAGATAGTACCGTTCTGTCACATATGAATTTTTCTTTGAAGCGGCTGTATGATAATCCCTTAGAAGTTGACCACTCTGTTCAACACGCACACCGAATTTAAGTGCAGCCAGGTCAGAGATATCTTCCTCTCGTCCGCGCCCAAGAGCTGCAGCCAAAAGACCGACAACACCGCTCTTCGTAGGTTCTCGCCCTGTTGTTCGTCGCTCAAACTTGCTGTCATGTCCCCAAGATTGCATAGGGCCGGCTAAGCACAAAAGGAGTGTTGCCATTATTCCAGCCTCCCCACAACTTCCTGTCCAATTTGCGCAAGTAAACTATCAAACGAAACCTTCTCACCAAGCTCGTCAAGTCCTGTACCAACAACAAAACTCTTTGCAGGTTTTTCAGTAAAGTCGTTATAAATACTATTGGCATATTCACTTAGACTATGAACTGATAGTGCAACAAACCCTTCTTCTCCGCTTTTCACGGACTTTTCAAAGGCACCTACTAAATTTATAGGTGTATCGGTGCGAATAGATACCAGTACAGCACTTGGTGGCGTAAATGCAGCAAAGCTGTTTTGTTTACCTGTAGGCATGGAGTTTACAAACGCACGTACGAACTCAGTAATAGCTTTTTGCAAGGCTTCTGCCTCACAATTGAGTTCCTTAAAAAGATTGTGAGCGGCAACTGTTCCATAACGATACAATGTGGATGAGTTAAATTCAACTGTTCCCAGATGTCCTCCCGCTTGGGCGTGTTCTTGTGTTTCAGCCGCAAGATCGTCAACAGCTGTGAAAAAATCATATTCAGTATCTACACGATGAGTGGATATAGCATGAGCAACCTGTGAACAGGCATCGCAATTTAGGTTTGAGTCATCCGCTACCATACGTCCAAAAAGTGCAATTTCGACACCATTATTCGCTTTAAGAGCACCTTTCACATCACCACCATTAACAATCGCTTCAGCAACGGCTTTTGCTTGCTTATTCGATATGAAAAATAATGCGCCTGCTTTTCCGTCCTTTTTTGAAACGTTTATCTTCATCGCATCTTTTGCTTTTTGAATTGCTTCATCAATGTCTACTGACGAATCTAGCTTAATTACCTCACCCGCTACAAGTTCGAAAATTGAGCGTGTTCGAAAGCTAAGCTCTTCAGCAATAAAATGCTCTGTAAACATTTTGCGCATTGCACGCTTCCACGATTGACTTGACACCCTTGCACGCCGCACTCCGCCATAAAGTGCTGTTTTAGGGCTGCCTGTATCATCACGATTAAGGCAACTTGGCGGTACTGACTGAATCACATGAATGTCAACAAATACTTTATTCATCATTATTTCCCCCTTTTTCCTTGTTTGATTGAATTTGTCTATAAAAATCTTGTCCCCAGCGTAAACGAATACGATCCGCTCCATCGAAATCTTGGAAACTGTGTAAATCTTGTGCAAACTTAGCGTAATCAAAGCGTATATCCTTACTACGCAGCATTTGTATTAAACCACGTGCATGGTGGGCAACTTCTTCCAGGCTGCTTGCTGTGGCTATAGTGTCAAAACGACGTTTGACTGCTGTAATATTAGAGTTATCCCTTTCAACAAGCTTGCCAATAGCCGCACCAAAAGTCACGTCCCTGTCATTCATTGATCCACTCGTGCCTAGTTTGTGCACACCATAGAGAGTTAATGCCACATGTATGGCTTTGCTTGCACGCTCGCCTTGCGGTGCGCCTTCAAGAGTTATCTCAAAAATATCAACTCTTGCACCCGGTGGCTTGCCAACCGCTTGTCTGAGTTTTGCCAACATAGCACGATTTGACGGTATCTCAACATTAAGCATACCGATTCTTGATGACACAAAATCGCCGATACTACTCATTTAACCCCTCCTTCTCACTTGGATAATATATTTTGTTGATACTTCTTTGAAAAATAAGATAGGATTTCGCTGCTGAAAATGGCTCATCATTTTCTATTCTTCCAACAATGGCTTTAGTCCCTGCATTTTCTACAAGTTCTTTCCCAATTGTAATAACTATATTGCGAGCTATACCTAGCCATTCGAACAATTTTTTGTTTTGATCATCCGTGCTTGGATTAATACTTGCCAGCCACATTCGAAACGGTTCGTCCAGACGAAAATAGGCTTCTTCCTTCGCAATTTTACGCATTCCTTCACCGATATCTTTTGTATCTGATTTTACTTTTGCTTTTTCGATGTTAACCGCAAAAAAGCCTAGAAACTTGACCATGTCATCAGTCATTTTTAAAACTTTATCAATAGACACAATCCAATAATTTTCCACATCTAATGGCAAAATATCCGAACTTAGTGATATTTCATCTTCCCAATAATCTTCAAAAGGTTGGGACGCTGCTTGCTTAATATCATATTTTATTGCAGTTGCTCGAATTATTACTGTGTCAACAGGAATAATTCTATGAAGCTTTAGTTCACAAAACCACTTAACAACTCCAGAAACTTTGTCTGAATCAGTTTCTTTGATTTGCGCTGTAAGCCCACGCCAAAATTGTTTACTCGGGTCATGTCTTTGCGGTTTATAGACGTTTTTAACAATTTTCCACGCCGTCATTTGTTCAGAGAAAACATTTTCGTTTTCAAAATAATCCCCTGCCAAAATTATATAGCCTTCGACTTTTTCTTTTACTATATGTAGTTTGATTCTTCTTGATTGGAATGTTAACAAGTTAATCTGACTGTTATTAATGTTGAATAATGTTCTTTCGCTTTCTCGTGGGATTTCTAACTCCCAAGGTGCCTGCCCATCATCCCAAAAACCACTTGTAACACAATACATAGGGCAATTCAGCATGAGTGTTTCAAATAGGTTTTTGCCCACTACACATACTAAGCCTATTTGTCCAAGCCACCCTAGCTTTGCTGAAGGTGATTTCCCTTCCTTTTTGAGCTCCTTTGGTTGCTTTAATGAAACATCATCATAGCTATTGAGATGTATAAGCCATCTGGCGGCTTCTGGGAGGTCAATACGGCTTTTACCAATACCTTCACGTGTTTGAAAAAGACGTAGCTTATTATTACTTTCTGACAAGCTTCCAACTAATTTTGAAGATTTGTTAGGCGTACCAAATTGCATGTTCGCCACTTGATAAAATGGTCTTTCAGGATGTATGAGGTAGAACCTATCACGATAACTTTCAAGATACACATCAAACTCGTCAAAATCAAACTGACCACGCTCGTAGAGGTTTTTCCAGATATCAAGCACAACCTTCTTTTGCAAATTCTCTCGTGCTTCTTGGTATTCCGGCTTACGAGTGTAAATACAGTGCATAATGGCAAGTAAAAGGCGCAAAACCGCAACGTCTTGTGTCGCCATTTCACCCGACAACTGTTTGATTTCGTGAGCATTTGCAAAAATCTCTTTAAGCGAATATGAACTCGATTTGCCATTCACATCCGTTGCCAAAATCCATTTCTCGTCGAGTAGATTATATGCTTTTTCCATCGCTTTCCTCCTTTGAATATGATATTCCTATTTCGCGGTTATACTGAATTTCGTATCCACAAAGACTTGCTTTTAAGTTTTCATCAAGAATTAGCACCAAATGTCCATTAAGCAAAGGTTGCTTATACCACGTCCCACCAATACCTGCATGAACCATCCCTGTTTCCAACTCTTTGATAACTTTGTCTACCATCCAAATTTTCCCAAAATATGACGGTAAACGAATACTTGAAAGTGCTATTTTTATTGCTAACTCATCATTTGGAATTCCATGTGGAATTGACTCACCATCTTGAATGAGATAAAGCTCATCTTTACGTCGTTGCGCCACCAAAACCTCAACAGAATCAGCGGCATCGCGTACAGTGGCTTCTGCCTGTCGCTCGGTAACATCTTTCTGCTTACGACTCAACCAATTTAGCAAGCTCCCGTCTTCCCTTGGATCTCCGATTTGAAACACTTTTGCCTTTTGTGCTCTCTCATGTTGAAATTTCACCCACTCGTCCTCTGCATCCTCATTATCGTACACGGCTGCAACAAGGCTGGGAATATCTTTTGGTAAGGCTATTTTTGATGTAATAGTTTTTTGCGTACGTTCCAAAAGGTATTCTCCATAAACTGCATTTGCACCTTCATCCGGAGGCAAAACGTAGCATTTTGCAACATTGAGTATATTGGGACGTGGGCGGTTGTGACGATGCAAACGACCTATGCGTTGCAATAATAAGTCTATAGGACAAAGTTGGGTGAAAAGTACGTCAAAATCTATGTCCATGGATTGTTCAAAGATTTGAGTACCTATAATTACACGTTTTGTTGTACGAACATCTAAATTACTTTTACCAAGTTCTGCGATAAGTGCATCCTCCTTTTGCTTGCGATCAGCATAGATAAAGCCTGCATGAAGTAAAGTGCAATCAAAATGAGATTTTAACTCGCTATAGAGACGTTGAGCTTCTTTTACAGTGTTTGCTATTATTCCGACATAACCACCATTGGCAAGCTCTTTTTCAAGTGTTTGCAACAAAAGTTCGTTTTGCAAATTTATTATGTTAACTTCAGTTTTGCGTGATGATGGCTTAGGAGTTATTGTCTTAATATCGTTGTTTTCAGTATATGTAATACATGGATAATCATGATTATCATTTAGTTGTGTGGTTCTTTTATTTTGGTATGCAGAAATAACACCCACACGGCGCGCTGTCGGTAAAGTCGCAGAAAGAATTATAACAGGCACACCTAAAGCACCAAGCCAATTAAGAGCCTTAAAGAGATAGCTTTCCATATATACATCGTACGCATGAACTTCATCAATTATTACTATTTTGTTAGACAGCCCAAGATGGCGGAGCACAAGATGTTTTTGTTTCAGCCCTGCCATAAGAACATGGTCAATAGTTCCAACACAAAAATCCGCCAGCATGCCTTTTTTACGGCCGGCAAGCCATTCGTGCACAACAAGTCCGTCATGTTCAGCAAAAATTGTACTTTGAGATAGGTTGAGGTCGGCTTTAGAGTGTCGCAAAGCTATACTAAGGTTAGTATCAAACTTATCCAACCAACTTGCAACCCGTTCGAACATAGCGTTTGAGGTGGCTTGTGACGGCAGTGCAAAATATACACCACGTAAACCAAACTTATGTGCCAACGTTTCTGCCATTACAAGTGCTGCCTCAGTTTTACCTTCCCCCATCGGAGCTTCTACTACATATATGCCAGGTGTTGTCGTATTTTGAGCAACATCTAAGAGAGCTGTTTGCATAGGATAAGGATTGTTTATTTCAAAGCGTATGTCATAAAAATCTTTTTCAATCAGATCTGGTTGCCATTGTTCAGGCAAATTCAAACTTTGCCATGCTCTGTTTACTCTGCTAAACATGTCATCAATTTCATATTCATCACATTCAATAAGTGGCATAAAATCAGTGTTTGAGGCTATCCAGTCGCACATAATTACCAAACCGGTTAAAATTACTTGAACTGCACGACTAAGTACATAAGTTTTTGCGATTTCTACATTCAACTCAGAATCAGTGGCAGCTCTATCTATAAGGCGTGTATATGTATCATTGAGTTTTACGTGAGATTGCTCCACAATTTGACTTGAAGATGGCGGTGTGCCATGATGTCCACCTAAAATTACACAAACACTGTGATCGAAACCTGCACGCTCCAAAATCACATGACTTAATATCTCGTGCCTTACGGATACAGCAACTTTGTCACGATTTTGAAATCCATCACTTGCTTTGCCTACATCGTGCAAATACGCTAAAAACACAAAAAGGCTACGAGCATCATACTCGCAACCAATATCTTTAATTATTCTTCTTTTTACACTTTCCGGAAGCCAACAATCCCATAAACGAGCTGCAATATAAGCGCAGTCTTCTGAGTGTATGCTCAAAGGCAACCATGCTTCCGGTTCACCTTCGCGGGATTTTTTCGCCCAGAGATGTTTTAAATCACCCATACATTCCTCTATTTCACAATTCACATTTTATATCGCTTTTTACGACAGATATTGTATCAAATAATGTTGCATTGAGCAACAACGATTTCAGACGAGCTATCAAACACATGAAAACGACACTTGGTATGGCTTTTTGCAATGCTTGAATGGAGGCTATTTAAAATACCCCCCAATAAACCCCAAAACCTTAAATCACTTTAAGGTTTTGACGCCTCACATACAATTCGTCATAGCGAAGTGGCACACCAAAAAAGGCAAAATACACTGATATTTCCTATTGTTTTTAGCAGTAAATAAATTCCTGAAAATCAACGCCAAAAGCCCTTGACTTTAAAGTTACTTTAAGGTTTATAATTACCTGTATAACCAATATATGGGGGCGAATTCAATGCAAGAAATTATTATTGATGAGGAATTTAAAAATCTATTGCCGCCGCTTGATGCGACGACTCATGCTTGGCTTGAAGAGAATATTTTACAACATGGTTGCAGAGAACCTCTTGTTTTATGGGAGGGAATTTTAATTGACGGTCATAACAGATATGAAATCAGCAGAAAACACGGCATCCCATTTAATACTGTCAACATGGAGTTTGATTCACGTGATGACGTAATGATATGGATTATTTCCACGCAAGTTTCTCGGCGGAATTTATCACCTACGCAATTGAGCTTCTTCCGAGGACTTCACTATATTACAGATAAAAGAGCTCGTGGTGGAAATCGGTTTACACAAAGTAAACCAAAGTATCACAGTGATACTTTGAATGAGTTAGGAGATACCGCAGCTCGTCTTGCAGAGGAATATAACGTATCACCTATCACGATCAAGCGTGATGCTCAAGCAGCGGCAGGCATTCTGGCGATAGGCGAGGCTTCGCCGGAGGCGAAAAGAGACATACTGGCTGAAAGAACTCGGATCAGCAGAAAGAGACTACGGGAATTATCAGCCGGGCCGGAAGATGATATCATTGAAGTAGCCTTAGAAATAGAAAATGGAACATTTGGAATATCCGAACCTATAACGTCGGCTTCCGCTGAAGAACGTGTTCCTATAGATTCCATTCCCGGAGAATTTCTGCAATTAGAGCAGGAATTTAATAGGGTGGCAGATGATTTTAGGTTGGAATTGCAAGGTCTTTTACGAAGCGGTGATGCATCGGCTCTGCAACCGATTTTTAGAGTTTTTATTGACACGATGGAGGGATTGTATAATAATTATGTAATTACGATTTGAAAGTTGGTGCTTTATGTTTAATGGGTTTTCGCAGCAAACAATTGATTTCATGTGGAATCTTCGTTTTAATAACAATAAAGAATGGTTTGACGCGCACAAAGATGATTTTGTGCGCGATTTCCAAACGCCTATGAAAGCACTCGGCAGAGAAGTTTTTGAGCAAATTTCGGCAGATTTTAAAGACCATGGATTTATCCACAAAGTCTCAAGAATCTACAGAGACGCACGGCGGGTCAGAGATGGTGAGCCGTACAGGTCAAATATGTGGTTTTCTATTGAGCGCCCAAGCGAGGAATGGACTTCGACACCTGTTTTTTGGTTTGAACTCGCGCCGGAGAATTGGAGCTATGGTTTGGGGTATTATAGTGCGAAAGCAGCAACGATGGCCAAGCTCCGCGCCCGTATCGACAAGAATCCCAAGGCATTTGAGAAACTGATTGCGCCCTACAATGCACAAGATGATTTTGTTTTGAGCGGTGAGGAGTACAAGAGAAAAAAAGAAGCGCCTACGGCGCTGACGGCAGATTGGTACAATAAAAAATCTATATCCTTAATACATAGTCAGCCCGTCGGCGAAGAATTATTTTCGTCCGATTTAAAAGACCGCATCGTTGCAGGATATACTTTTTTAATGCCGCTCTATGATTATTTTATCACGCTGGATTCAGACCCCATGCCTAATTCAAACTAAGAGTTCCGTATCACACCGTAAGAAATCATCAAAACAACCCCTGCGGCAAACAGACTTCCGCCGGCCACAAGGCTGGCGGTTCTTACTTGCGCAATCAACCCATAAATTATCTCACGGTGCATGGCATTGTCTATAAACATCGAAACCAGAGTTAAAACAGAAACCCCGATAATCAAAAACAGCGCACCGGTTAAAATCCCGGTTATTCCTGTACCAAGCAATGCGATTCTTATCCGTCGGATATTTATCAGGACAATACCGACAAGCACAATCACGCCGATTGCTGCTAAAGTGATGATAGTACTCGGTGCTAATATCCATCTTACCGTATCAAGATAAGCCCCAAGTTGCGGCTCGATTTCCTCCAATGTCGGAACTTCTATAATGATGCTCTCCGGGGCATCGATTCTTTCCAAAAAATCTTCAATTTCCACGAAAATCTGCTCTTCAATTACCAGACCGAATACTTCCTCTACGAAAGGCGCATATTCTCTGAGTAATTGTAATATTTCTTCTTGATAAATCGTGATGGTGGTGTGCCCTCGGATGATCGCATCAATCAGTTCATAAGTGCTGTCGGCAACAAAGTCCCTGACGATATCTCTATCAAGAAATTCGATTATAGTTTCAGGAGTTACGCCCAGTGCTTCGACGATATCTTCATCGACCAACTCAACAATTATCTCGTGAATTTCCAGCTCTTCAACCAATATCTCTGCATCAATGCCGGAAACCATGTCAGCTATGGCTTGTTCGCTGACAACATGCCGCATGATCCCGACCGCGCTTGTTGCAACTATGGATGCAAATAATATTATGCATAGAAAAAATGTCAATCCCGGATATCCCCTAGACATGCCGTGCCCCTCCAATCACTTGATAAAGCTGAATATATCACATCCGTGTATCAAAATTGTATTGGATTCCGATAACTATTTCACAACTACATTCTCAGAACCAAGCATTTCGGTGAGTTCTTTTATAAAAGCTTCGTGCAGAATGCATTTTGCGCCGAGCTTTTTTTTCGTGTCCTCAAAGTAAATTACCATACCCTGTCTGCCGGGAAACATCATGTGGACGAGTTTTAGGCGTTTGTATTCCTTGCTTTCTTCTGATGAAATCTTGACATAAAGCATTTGGTCACGGAAATGATTTGTTAAACTTTCTTTTTTTTCGACCGCGTGATCGGGATACTGGCCTCCGATGTTTGCGTACTGCTCACTGCTTATTATTACATGATCTTCTGCAAACACTATTTGTTCGCCATTGTTTTCTGCATTATTGTTAATCCCGGCATTTTGTTTTCCATAACCTAACAATTGGCTTTTGTCTTTGCGCTCAGAAATGCGAATTCCTTTCGTTAAAGGCTTAATTATTTCTATCACGAATTGAGGATCACGATCATCACGGAACGACAGTCTACCGCTTGCAATTACTGCGGTATTTGCCTGCATACATTCTCCGCATTCATCAATTACCCGCTGAAATGCAAGCAGTTCTATACTTCCTGATCCATCATCTATTTCCAGATACGACATCAGGGTGTTGTTGCGAGTCGTTCTGGTTTTGACTGATTGTATGACACCGGCTACAAACATTTTCTGATTATCTTTAAATAGTATGTTGCCTTCTTCACGGGAGCAGTCAGTTATAATATCTCCGAGCCTGACTGCACCGGATCTTTTTGCGAGATCTTTATATTCATCCATCGGATGCCCGGAGATGTAAATTCCGGTTACTTCCCGCTCCATTCGCAAGAGTTCACTTTTTGAAAATTCTGCAATATCAGGCAGTTCAAGGCCACCGATATTATTCTCCTGTGCGTCGCCCGATAGTCCGAATAAATCAATTTGACCATCAACATTTTTGCGGTTTTGATCTGCTATACCATCGACTACTTTCTGACATACCATCGTCAGTTGACGGCGGTTTGCACCCAGTCTGTCGAAGCAACCGCATTTAATCAGGCTGTCAAGCGCACGGCGATTTAACTCTCCGCCGTACATACGCCTGCAAAATTCTTCAAAGTCTGTAAACGGCCCGTTCTTTTCACGTTCCGCCACCAATTCAGCGATAAAACCGCGCCCAATATTCTTGACTGCCACAAGCCCATATCTCAGATCATTGCCTGATACGGTAAACATTGCGTCTGACTCATTGATATCAGGCGGCAGAAGCTTAATGCCCATTTCGCGGCACGCTTCGGTGTATTCTGCCACCGCTGCCAATATGCCCAGGATAGAGCTGAGCAGCGCGGCCATATACTGATGCGGAAAATGGCATTTCAGATAGGCGGTCTGATAAGAAATCATCGCATAAGCCACCGCATGAGATTTATTAAATGCATAATTGGCAAATGCAAATATTTCGTCGTAAATGCTTGAGGCTATCGAATTTGATACCCCATTTGCGAGAGCTCCGCATATATCCCGCTCCGGGTCGCCCTCGATGAATGCTTTCTTTTCACGTTCAATTTCAGATAATTTCTTTTTTGACATCGCTCTGCGGATCATATCTGCTTGACCAAGTGAAAATCCGCCCATTTTGCGAAATATCTCAATTACCTGTTCTTGATACACGATGCATCCGTATGTTACGGACAGGATGGGCTCAAGAATCGGATGTTTGTAAGTTATTTTATCGGGATTTCTGCTGCACTCAAGAAATCGCGGAATCGAGTCCATCGGCCCGGGCCGGTACAGGGCGATTATAGCGGTGATATCTTCAATACTCTTCGGGCCCAGCCCGACACATACGCCTGTCATACCTTGTGATTCAAGCTGGAACACTCCTGATGTCTTACCTGCTGCTAACATTGCAAAAGTTTCCGCATCATCTTCAGGAATTTTATCTATCGAAAAATCCGGGACTATTTTTCGGATATCCCGAGCCGCATCTTCAATGATCGTCAAGTTTCTCAGACCCAAGAAATCCATCTTGAGCAGGCCCAGTTCTTCAAGAGTATTCATCGAATATTGCGTCGCGATGGAATCGTCTTTTTTTGAGAGCGTGAGCGGAACATATTCACGTACCGGGTTCTTTGTGACGACCACTCCTGCTGCATGAGTGCCTGAGTCTTTCGGCATGTCCTCTATGGCAAGCGCTGTGTCTATGACTCGCTTTATTCTTGTGTCCGAGTCGTACATTGAGCGCAGACGGCTTGAGGACTTAAGCGCATCTTCGATTCTTATGTTCAGTACATTCGGGATCTCATTTGCGAGTTCATTTTCTTCGGCAAATGTCAATGCCAGTGCTTTTGAAACGCTTCTTATGGCATTTTTCGCTTTTAGTGAGTTAAATGTCACTATCTGCGCAACTTTGTCGGCGCCGTACTTTTGCTTTACATATTCAATAACTTCGCCTCGCCGCCGCTCGCAAAAGTCGATATCAATATCAGGCATACTTATACGCTCGGGGTTAAGAAATCGCTCGAAGTATAAGTTATATTTGATCGGATCAACTGTTGTGATGCCAAGACAGTACGATGCAACACTGCCCGCTGCCGATCCTCGCCCCGGACCGACAGAAATATCTCTGCTTTTGGCATATGCGATAAAGTCGGCGACAATGAGAAAATATCCTGTAAATCCCATTTCAGCGATCATTGTAAGCTCGTAATCAAGCCGCTGCGCTACGTCTTTGTCATTTGGGTCATAGAGCCGGTTAAAGCCGTCCATACAGAGTTTTTTGAGATAAATTTCCGGACTATCCTCGCCATCCGGAAGTATGAATTCCGGGAGATGATGTGTTCCGAAGTCGAAATCAAGATTACACATATCAGCGATTTTTGCAGTTATATCAATGGCATCATGCTCATCAGGGAAAAGCTCGCGCATCTCTGCTTCTGATTTTAAGTATAATTCTTTAGATTCAAAGCGCATCCTGTCTGTGTCATTTACCGTTTTTCCTGTTTGTATGCACATCAAAACGTCTTGAATCTCCGCACCATCTCGGTCGATATAGTGCGAGTCATTTGTCGCAACTAGGGGGATGCCGGTTTCACGGCTTATTCTCTTTAGTCCGTTATTTATCTCAGGCTGCCCATCAAGACCGTGGTTTTGTATTTCGAGATAGAAATTTTCTTCGCCGAAAATCTCCAGCATTTCAAGTGCTTTTGCTTTTGCGTCGTTGTATCTTCCGGCTAAAATCAGCTTTGGAATTTCTCCCGATATGCAGCCCGAAAGGGCAATCAGCCCTTCGCTATGTTCTCGCAATAGAGCCATATCGGCGCGAGGTTTTATATAAAATCCTTCGGTGAATGCTGTGCTGACTATGTGGCAAAGGTTTTTGTAACCTGTCTCGTTTTTGCAAAGCAGAACCAAGTGATGGCGCTCCGAATCAAGCTCATAGTCCATATCGAACCTTGTACGCGTGGCGACATAGACCTCACAGCCGATAATTGGCTTGATGCCTGCGTTTTTCGCTTCTTTATAAAAATTAACAGCGCCGTACATAACGCCGTGATCAGTCACTGCAACGCTTGTCTGACCCAATTCTTTTGTCCGCGCAACCAGGTCTCTTATGCGGCAAGCACCGTCGAGCAGGCTGTATTCGCTATGTACGTGCAGATGCACAAATGCCATTTTGTCTCACTTTTCTAACAATTTTTATTTTATCGTTATTATACTGCAATCGGACTCCTGTTGTCAAAAAAAGAGCGCAAAGCTTTTCATAACACTTGCAACTATATACAATGACAGTTATAATGATTGCTGCACAATAATTGACATTAAGCAGCAAGTAAATCTTGAATGGGAGATTCAGGGTGCGGAATTTTGCGTCCTTGCACACGAAACTTGATGATGGAAAATAAAATGCCTCTAAAAATAGGAATCGACATAGGAAGCACAACGGTAAAAACTGTGGTGCAGTCTCAAACCGGGGAAGTTCTCTTCCGCACTTATGAACGTCACTTCTCGCAAGTGCGTGAAAAAGCAGTAGAACAGCTTCGCAAAGCAAATGAAATACTAAAAAACCAAACCGCCGCCATAGCAATAACAGGCTCGGCGGGTCTCGGCGTGGCAAAATCATCCGGACTGCCATTTGTCCAAGAAGTCTATGCTACTGCGGCTGTGGTCTCAGAGCGCATAGCTGATGCTGATGCAGTTATCGAACTCGGAGGCGAAGATGCGAAGATAATCTTCTTCGGAAACAGCTTGGAAGAACGCATGAACGGTACTTGCGCAGGCGGAACAGGCGCATTTATCGACCAAATGGCGACACTGCTCGACGTTAGTGTTACCGACCTTGATAAGCTCTCGCTAAAACATGAAAAAATATATCCGATAGCCTCACGCTGCGGTGTTTTTGCAAAAACAGATATACAGCCGATTCTTAACCAAGGCGGGCGTAAAGAGGATATTGCAGCCTCGATATTACAAGCCGTGGTCGATCAAACAATAGGCGGTCTGACACAAGGACGGGAACTGACCGGCAAGCTGGTATTTCTGGGCGGTCCTCTCACATTTATGAAAGGACTGAGAGAGAGATTTGTCGAAACACTGGAGCTTGACGATGAACATGCAATATTTCCGGAAGATGCTCAGGTGTACGCGGCAATCGGCGCGGCAATTTGCGCCGATGAAAAAAATGCGCGGCAATTTGATGAAATTGTCAATAAGCTTGAAAGCGCAGTGGACGACATTGGTTCAGGAAACGCTTTAGAACCGCTTTTCGTTTCCCAAGCAGATTATAACGAATTTCGCGCCCGTCATGCGGCGGCAAGACCGGAGGAAGTAAGTGCCGATACGTATTCCGGCGGTGCTTATCTCGGTGTTGACGCAGGGAGCACGACGACGAAGCTGACGCTAATCACCCCTGACGGCGCAATACTTTACAGCTACTATAATAACAATAAGGGAAATCCTGTTTCAATCATCCGTCAGCAACTGGAAGTTATTTATGAGCGTTTTGGTGATAAAGTGACCATACTTGGCTCTGCTGTCACAGGCTACGGCGAGGAACTTATAAAAAATGCATTTAATATGGAGATAGGTCTTGTCGAAACAATGGCACATCTTCGTGCTGCCCGCCACTTCAATCCGGATGTTGATTTCATTATTGATATAGGCGGTCAAGATGTAAAATGCTTTAAAATCCGCGGCGGTGCGGTGGACAGCATCATGTTAAACGAAGCGTGCTCATCGGGTTGCGGAAGTTTTATCGAAACATTTGCAGTTGCGCTGGGAGACAATATTGCGGATTTTGCAAAACTGGGATTATTTGCCGAAGCACCGTCAGACCTGGGTTCACGCTGCACGGTATTTATGAATTCAAGTGTCAAACAAGCGCAAAAAGACGGAGCGCCGGTTGAGGCTATTTCTGCCGGATTGTCAATTTCAATAGTCAAAAACGCCATATACAAAGTCATTCGCGCGGCAAGTGCGGATGAACTCGGCAAGAATATAGTCGTTCAAGGCGGCACATTCCTCAACGATGCAGTTTTGAGGGCATTTGAGCGGGAGCTTGGCGCAAGCGTGACTCGCCCCGCTATCTCGGAGCTTATGGGAGCTTACGGCGCGGCACTTACAGCACGTGATACTGCGATGTCAAGCTCTAAACTACTAACCAAGTCCGATCTTGAAAACTTTACTCACGAAGCTAAACCCGTGACCTGCGGAGCATGTACGAACAATTGCAGCATGACGATAAATGTTTTTGACGGAGGACGCCGCTTCATATCCGGCAACCGTTGTTCAAGACCGCTTGGCACAGGCGGGGTATCCGAGCCGAATTTGATGAAATATAAATATGAGAAGCTGCGCTCAATGCAAGGGAAAGGCAGCGGAGCGGGTACACGCGGAAAAATAGGCATCCCATTCGGGCTGAACATGTACGAAAATCTGCCATTCTGGTTTGAACTTTTCACAAAACTTGATTTTGAAGTTGTACTTTCAGCAGAATCGTCGAGACAACTGTACATATTAGGACAGCGCACGATTCCGTCCGATACAGTATGTTATCCGGCAAAACTCATGCACGGACATGTAGAATCGCTGCTTGAGATGGGAGTCACAACGATATTTTTGCCATGTATGCCATATAATTTCGACGAGGGAATCGGCGACAATCATTATAACTGCCCGGTCGTGGCCTATTATCCCGAACTGTTGGCGGCGAATATGCCCAACCTTAAGGACGCAAAATTTTTGACACCATATTTTGGACTTCACAAAAAGCGCGGGTTTATGATAAAAGCAGGAGAATACTTCAAAGAACAATTTGGAATAGATGAAGCCGAGACAAAAGCTGCGGCAAAAGAAGCATATAATGCGTATGACAAGTTTATGGCAGGGATTGCAGCAGAGGGAGCAAAATATATAGACTACGCCGGAAAAGAAAACAAGCGCGTCATAGTTGTAGCAGGCAGACCGTACCACGCCGATCCTGAAGTAAATCACGGCATTTATGAGCTGATTTCATCAATGGGGCTTGTGCTTATTACGGAAGACGCAATTTCGGGAAAACTCGGAAAGCAGCCCCGCAGAGTCCTCAATCAGTGGACATATCAAGCGCGGATGTATAATGCCGCCCGTGTTGTCTTAGAGCATCCGAATATGCAGCTTGTTCAGCTCGTCTCATTCGGCTGCGGAACTGATGCGATCACTACAGACGAATTGCGGGATATCTTGGAATCCGGCGGCAAGCTTTACACTCAACTTAAAATCGATGACATAAGCAATCTCGGTGCAGTAAGAATCCGAATCCGCTCGCTTATAGCCGCGATGGAGCTTGACAGTTAACAGTTAAAAGCCTTTGATACGGCGGGTTTGGAAACATTGTCGCCCTTGCCCTCTTTAGTAAAGAGGGTGGCTCTGCAAGAGCCGGGTGTTTTGTCAGTTGATATGTAGGGGCGCCGCTCGCTGCGCCCGCATCGGGTATTTTGTTATTAACGTAAGAGAGGAAAATTAAATTGGCGAATCTCAAATATGACAAAAATGGCCGTCTCCTGTTTACTAAGGAGATGAAAAAAGAATACACTCTCCTCATGCCGCAGATGCTCCCGGTAACATTTTCCATGATGACCAAAATTTTTGAGCGATATGGCTATAAAATCGAAATGCTCACGACAACACATCGGGGAATAGTGGAAACCGGACTTAAATATGTCCACAACGATACATGTTACCCTGCCCTTTTGGTCATTGGGCAGCTTTTAGAAGCGGTAAACAGCGGAAAGTACGACAAGCACAAGATCGGCCTGCTCATATCGCAGACCGGCGGCGGTTGCCGTGCGTCAAACTATATACATCTTTTAAGAAAAGCACTCGAAAAAGCAAATATGTCATATATCCCTGTAGTCTCAGTTAATCTATCGGGACTTGACAAAAATCCCGGATTTAAGCTGTCGCTCCCCGTCGTTCGGCGGCTCGCGGCAGGGATGATATACGGCGACCTCATAGTTTGGCTCGCTAACCAATGCAAACCCTATGAAACCACAGCAGGTGCAACGGATGAGCTGACAAATAAGTGGACAGACAAACTGATAGACATGTTCGGGCAAGGCAAAGGTCTCCGCAAAAGAGAAATGCGGGAGATAATGAAAGATATAACCGCTGATTTTGCGAAAATCGAAATTGTCGGCGAGCGGAACAAACCAAGAGTAGGAGTAGTCGGTGA
>Ga0123355_10004225_pt1 | contig 20857 bp, 20 predicted proteins | sample TergutEmb28metaG_3_FD_89872 | JGI IMG/M metagenome (GOLD analysis project Ga0123355, IMG submission 89872) | Embiratermes neotenicus P1 segment gut microbial communities from Petit-Saut dam, French Guiana - Emb289 P1 | ecosystem: Host-associated > Arthropoda: Insects > Digestive system > Gut ...
AAGCGTCCGCCACCTGTCTCTATCCTGGACCAGCCCAATCCAGTCCATATACCCACATCCCACCTCCTGGAGATCCATCCTAATATTATCCACCATCTACGCCTAGGTCTCCCCAGTGGTCTCCTTCCCTCTGGTTTCCCCACCAAGACCCTATACACCCCCTCTCCTCACCCATACGCGCCACATGCCCAACCCATCCCATTCTTCTAGATTTTATCACCCACACAATATTGGGTGAGGAGTACATTTTACATAAATTTGAGCTGCAGTAAATAAGCTCACCCTGTAAGAGGCCATAAATGCCCAGAGCGGGAGTAGAGGTACAACTCGACTTTTTTCTTAACCTCGGCACTGTATTGGGGGTGGGTGGTCAACGCCACCCCCCGGCCACTTTACTCCCGAAAAATATACTCGGTGCCAGGCTGGACTGGTGCGAAATATTTTAACGCCATCGGGATTCGATCCCCGGAACGTCCAGCCCGGAGAAAGTCGCTGTACCGACTGAGCTATCCCGATCCATGAGCCAAGAGATAACCGACGGTATGCTTAATTGGACGAAAGTACTTTATCGTAAGTGACGGCTGCTTTGAGCTCTGGAGACATGAAAACTGCCAGATGCATTGCAAGATATTTATTTTCAACGTTATTTGGAGTTTATTTCAATTAACGTCTGTAAATACGTTCTCGTAAATGTTGCAGGCCTGTGCGCATGTCGTTACACGTGTCTAACTTGATAAAACTGCATATTGATAAAGAAACGCCAAAGAGCCAAATAAGGCGATTGGGCTGATCAAGACACCTTTCCGCCCAATCCGTTTCACCGATCTGAAAACCGTGTCTTCAGGTACTTTCAAAAGACTTTTATTTGATGAGAAAGAAAAGCGTTTGTTGAAGAATAAAAGTGTTTAGAATTCCGTCTGAGAGAAAGTGCTGTTATAGAAACTGCTGCAGCACGTCCCAGATAAATGGACCCTGTAACTGTGGCTTCAGCAGAGAGAGAGAGAGAGAGAGAGAGCGCAAAAAGGCCCATAAATTTTCCAAGGTGTCATGACCAACCAAACATTAATTTTTGGAAAATCTCCCACTCGTTCAAAGAAATCGTGGGGTTTTTCACGACCACAGATGCGGCATTTGTGTGGATTAAATTTCATGTAGTATGGAAGGTAGCCTTAGATGGGAGGATAATATTAAGATGGATCTTCAGGAATTTCAATGTGGGGATATTGACTGGATCGAGCCGGCTCAGGACAGGCACTTGTGAATGCGGTATTGAACCTTCGGATTCCATAAAATGCGTGGAATTTCTTGATTTGCTGAAAACCTGTTATCTTCTGATGAAGGATTCTGCTCTGTGGAGTGATTAGTGGAAGGTCGCCTAATCACTGAGGAAAATGTGTTCTGTGAAATATTTATACATAATTAATATTTATCATTACACCAACAAACGCACATATAATTAGAATAAAATTATATTATAATTGCTCCTACATGTTTCTGTGCCCTCGCACCATCTTCAGAGAGCCTGTAGGTTGTGTTAGCTAAAGTTCTAAATTGTTTAAATAATACAATTAAATATAGCATTAGGTCGTTATGATAAAATCTGATTGCTGGTAAATTTTGGCCACATGTTTAATTCAAGTGTGTAATGAATAGATATAATTATGAAAATGTAACATTACTGTTCCTGGTTCGATCCCAGCTGTTGTCAGTGGATTCTTCATTGACATAATCCTTCCGATCGCACTATGGCCCTGGGGTCGACTCAGCCTCTAACAGAAATGAGTACCAGGAGTATTTCCTGGGGGTAAATGCGGCCAGTGCGTAAGGCTGACAACCTTACCACCATCCTGGGCCGTTGTCATGAAATCTGGGAATCTTAACTTCCTGGAACCCTTTGGGCCACTCCAGGCCTGTAACGGAACTGCCTTACCTTTACCTTTGAACGTTACTCTTCAGTGACCTTGATGAGGATATATTTGGGCATTAAGTGTTTGGTTCTGCACATTTTATTGAAGCAAATTGCGGCGTTTGTTTTCAATAACTTTAGTTTTATATTCTTACTGATGTTGTGAATTGTTGCTTGTTGAGCACCGATAATTTTTACATTGGAACAATTATAATATAATTGTATACCACTTATATGTGTATTTGGTGGTGTAATAATAAATATCAGTTAATCAAAATGCACATTATGAACATAAAAATAATTCATCCTTAAATTGTTGAGTAATCTTCACCCCGTAATAACTTAGCTTTCATGAACTTTCTCCTGTACTAATGTAGCATCTGTCTTCAGATAGGTGGTATAACAGGATTACATCCTCAAAGTCCCAGTCGTCTTGCAGGGCAACCGTCAGGGCGAGTTTCACACTTTACCGCCCCAAGACATCAGTAACCTTATTACAGCTACCAGTTAGCATACGAATACTGCCCCACCCCCTCCCCACGCCCTGATTGAAGAAACATACTGTATCTGTGCGCACACGACTTCGCGCCCTCTCCCGATATGTGACATCAGCCTCGGCTGGCTAAGTTTACCTGAGCCTGAAGGTGGAGTCTTTGTGGGATTAATCCTTCTATACAAATAAACAGTTAAAACTGGGTTTTAAAAATACAGATGTTTGTTACATCCTTCTCCAGCCGCCACAGAAGTGTACTTATTTCCTTCCCGGAAGCCACAAGGCAATTTCGTGTTGCCCGCGATGCTTGAGCTCGGAACTTAATGATAAGGGCAGAGAACAGCGTTTTTCAAAAGCCCCCCTCTGTTCCTCCAGCACTTTAGAATGTCTGCGTTGGGAATAAATGCACGCAGCACGTGGCTTAATGATTAATTTGGATTGTATTATGTTGTAACCCTGGCCAGGGACGCACCCAGAATTTTTCACTGGAGTTTTGGGGAAGGTCTGACCGTAGGCTACATATAATTTGCGTTTGAAACTAATAATTGTTGTAAAAACACATACCTTAAGTATAACTGTATCCAATAACTGTTTGCAACTAAGTGTATACTGTGTACATACAACCGTAATTGCACGTTCCATTACTCACCCACCAAATTCAAATGACAATGTCAAATTCTGTTGGTATTTTTGACCTTGTCTAAGACTTTCTAACTTTTTATTTTATTTTTCAATATTCCATTGTATTGATAATCAGCCAAATTCAACAACTGATTTCGACTCAAAGCTAAATCACGTAAACAAGTTTCATATAATTATAGTCCTTTTAACAACTTGATGTACACATTCTTTATTTTAATGTATTTATTACACTCTTTTATATGTTTCGAACACTATTGTGCTCATCTTCAGGAGGACAATTGTATTAGTACAGCATCTGGTATCGTCACTCTGGAAACAAGTGAGTTGTCTAATGTATATAGTTTGCTGTATTATATGAACATTAGAAGATGGAAAAATTCATATAAAATTCGTACAAAATGCGTATAAAATTCATATAAAATTAATATAAAATCGTATAAAATTCATATAAAATTCATATAAAATTAATATAAAATTCATACAAAATCATATAATATTCATATAAAATCAAATAAAAATCGTATAAAATTCATATAAAATCTATATAAAATCCAACAGATATGATTAAAAAGTGAAAGTGTTAATTCGCGCTGTTCGGCCTACGTCGTGTGGATGATGTGTTTACATAGTTATTAAAAACTCTATAAAAGTCTGGTTATGCATGAGTCTATTCATAATATTCATATTATTATTAATTAGATACGAATGTTGAGTAGACTCGCGCATAACCAGACTTTATGGAGTTTTTTAATAACTATGTAAACACATCATCCGCACGACGTAGGCCGAACATCGCGAATCAACACTTACACTTTTTAATTATACCTGCAAGATTTTATATAGATTTTATATGATTTATATGAATTTTACATGAAATTTATATGAATTTTATATGATTTTTATATGAATTTTATATGATTTTATATGATTTCGTATTAATTTTTTTGAATTTTATATGATTTCTTATGAATTTTATATGATTTATATGAATTTTATATGCATTTTATATGAGTTTTATATGATTTTATATGAATTTTATATGAATTTTATATGATTTTATATTAATTTTATATGAATTATGTATGAAATTTATACGAATTGTATATGAATTTATATGTATTTTATATGAATCTTATGTGATTTATATGAATTTTACCATCTTCTAATGTTTATATAGTACAACAAACTCCATATTTTAGTCATTTAGACCAATCACTTGTTTCCAGTGTCACGATACCAGATGCCATACTAACACAATTTTCCTCGTAAAGATGAGCACAGTAGTGCTCGAAACATGTACAGGAATATAATAAAGGTATTAAAATAAAGAATTTGTGCATCAAGTTGGTAAAAAACTGTCATTAAGTTAGGATACACGGTCAACAAAACGTAAAAAAGTTTGATATCGTCTGTTCAAATTCTGTTTTGTTTTATTTTCAATTTGAGATGTTCTGCAACCCGGCCGGTCACTGGTATTGGTAATTGATTTGGAAACAGAAGGTTTTTTGACTGGATTTATATGGCACAAGGCAGGGACAAGTTCGGCACTGAGCCTTCGATTTGCGTATAAGGCGAGAAATTCCTTGCTTTTCGCGTGACTTTAATTTCGCAGCCTGTTTACTTCACTTCACATGCCATGCTGCATACCGCATTGTGTCCTGTGAGGCTGAAGTGAAAAACTGTTTACGTTGTTCGTTTCAGCAAACCTAAATCACTCGACAGATTTTAAACAAACCCACACGAACACAAATTAGCGGCTGGGCAATTTGAAACTGTCAGCATTTGGTAAAGGTTTTTAAAGTTTCTCTGAACACAGAATACACTTGAGTGGTCACAAAAGGTGGTAGCCGAGTCTAGAGCTGTTAGAAATACAGCCATCAAACCTTTTGTTCATATTAGATGGATCATATGATAGAAGTATTATCGTTATGAATAATTACGCACCAAACTACAGGGACGTATGGAGAAAGAAGGTACAGCTCCACGCATTATCAACCATGGCAGGAGATAGAGATGATCGGTCAGCGTTGTTTCATCCGGATCTCAACACTTTAGAGTTGGTAACAGTATAGCGAATTTATGTATAACTTCATATTGCGACGAATTCGCTGACCATTGTTGCAGTGAAAATACAACAATACGTCACCTATTATTTGTTGTTGACATACTCTTAGCAGTCAACGATATAAAACCGCTGAGCGTTGCTATGTGAAAACAAAAATGAATTGCGTGTGCTATGTTGTCCAACTGCTAATTATTTCATACCGATATCAATATTACATAATTCACGTAAGTTTGAAGGCGAATCGCACGATATTTTTGTCGCATTTTAACAATGTGTAGAGTTTCTTGAGAGGTTTTTTTTTGTAAAAAGTCGCCGATATCAAATTTTACAAATGGGGGCGCGGTATGGACAGACGGGCGTGCCATTACGAAGGGAATGGGAACTTTTCGTTATCGATGTGAAAGCACCTGCCCTGCCGAAAATTCGAATTCAAATTCCACAGTCGTTCTGTCCTAAAATAATGACTACAATCGGTGGACATACGGAACATAACGTAGGTTTTCGAACATTGTGAGATTTTGAATAGATCACTTCTATTAGGGAAGCAGTGTCACATACTTCGTATGAAAGCAGAGAAAAAGTGTGTTGTGGTTGTTGGGGGAGTTGCTTGCGAAGTGTGATGTGTGCAGTGTGAAGTGTGTAGTGTGAAGTGTGAAGCGTGTAGTGTGAAGAGTGCAGTGTGAAGAGTCCAGTGTGCAGTGTTGAATGTGTTGTGTGCAGTGTGAAATTTGCAGTGTGCTGTGTGCAGCGTGCAGCGTGCAATGTGCAGTGCGAAGTGCGAAGTGTCAAGTGTCAAGGGTTCAGTGTGAAGTGTGAATTGTGCAGTGTGCAGGGTGAAGTGTGAAGTGTAGAGTGTGCAATGTGAAGTGTTAAGTGTGCAGTGTGCAGTGTGAAGTGTGTAGTGTGTAATGTGAAGTGTGCAGTGTGTAGAGTGCATTGTGAAGTGTGCAGTGTGCAGTGTGAAGTGTAAAAGGTGCTTTGTACAGTATGCAGTGTGCACTGTGTAGTGTGCAGTGTGAAGTGTGAAGTGCGCAGTGTGCAATGTGAAAGGTGCAGTGTGGCGTGTGCAGTGTACATTGTACAGTGTGAAGTGACAACTGTGCAGTGTGAACTGCGAAGTGTGCAGTGTGCAATTTGCATTGTGCAGAGTGCAGTGTGCAGTGTGCTGTGTGAAGTGTGGAGGGTTAAGTGAGAAGTCTGTAGTGTGCAGTGTGCAGTGTGTAGTGTGAAGTGTGCAATGGACATTGTGAAGTGTGAAGTATGAAGTGTGAAGTGTGCCGTGTGAAATGTGAAGTGTGCCGTGTGAAATGTGAAGTGTGCCGTTGCAGTATCCATTGTTCAGTGTGAAGTGTGAAGTGTGCAGTGTGCATTGTACGGTGTGGAGTGTAATGTGTGATGTAAAGAGTGTGCAGTTTGAAGTGTGAAGCGAGAAGTTTTAAGTGCGCAATGTCCAGTTTGCAGGGTGAAGTGTGAAGTGTGCGGTGTGCTGTGTGAAGTGTGAAGTGTGCAGTGTGCCGTGTGGAGTGTTGAGGGTGAAATTGGAAGTGGGAAATGAGCAGTGTGCAGTGCGCAGTGTTAACTGTGCAGTGTGGAGTGTCGTTGTGCAGTGTGCAGTGTGCATTGTGCTGTGTGCATTGTGAAATGTTCAGTGTGCAGTGTGCAGAGTGCAATGTTTAGTGTGCATTGTGCAGTGTGCAGTGTGATGTATGAAGCGTGCAATGTGCAGTGTGCAGTGTGTAGTGTTCATTGTGCAGTGTGCAGTGTGCAGTGTGAAGAGTGAAGTGTGTAGTGTGCAGCGTGCAATTTGCTGTGTGCATTGTGAAGTGTGCAGTGTTCATTGTGCTGTGTGAAGAGTGAAGTGTGCAGTTTACAGTGTGCCGTGTGAAGTGTGCAGTGTTAAGAGTGCTGTGTGCAGTGTGCAGCGCTCATTGTACAGTGTCCGGTGTAGAGTGTGCAGTGTGCAGTGGGCATTGTGCTGTGTGAAGAGTGATGTGTGCAGTGTGCAGTGTAGGCGTGCAGTGTGAAGTGTGCAGTGTGAAGTGTGAAGTGTGCAGAGTTCAGTGTTCAATGTACAGTGTCCAGTTTAGAGTTTGCAGTGTGCATTGTTCTGTGTGCAATGTGCATTGGGCTGTGTGCAAAGTGAACTTTGAAATATGCAGTGAGCTGTGTGCAGTGTAATGTGTGCACTGTGAAGTGTGAAGTGTGCAGTGTGAAGTGTGAACGGTGAAGTGGCAGAGTGAGATTTGAAGCGGAAATGTGCAGTGTGCAGTGTGCAGGGTTAAGTGTATATTGTGCAGTATGCAGTGTTCATTGTGCAGTGTTCAGTGTGCATTGTGAATTGTGCAGTGTTCAGTGTGCATTGTGGAGTGTGCAGTGTAAAGTGTGTAGTATGAAGTATGCAATGAGCAGTGTGCAGAGTGCAGTGAGAATTTTGCTATGTGCAGGGTTCAGTTTGCAACTTGCAGTGTACAGCGTGCAGTGTGAAGTATGCAATGTGCAATGTGCAGTGTGCATTGTGCAGTGTGAATTGGGCAGTGTGCATTTTGCAGTGTGCAGTGTAAATTCTGCAGTGAGGAGTGTGAATTTTTCAATGTGAATTTTGCAGTAGGCAGTGTGCAGTTTGCAGTGCGCAGTGTGCAGTAGGCATTGTGCTGTGTGCAGTGCTAAGTGGGGAGTTCGCAGCATACAGTGTGCAGTGTGAAGTGTGAAGTATGCAATGTGTAGTAAGCAGTGTGCACTGTGTAGTGTGTAGTGTGAAGTGTGAAGTTTACCGTGTGCAGTGTGCAATGGGCAGTGAGCAGTGTGAATTGTGCAGTGTGCATTGTACAATGTGAAGTTTGAAGTGTGCAGAATGAAGTGGGAAGTGTGCAGTGTGCATTGTGCATTTTACATTGTGCAGAGTGCAGTGTGCTGTGTGCACTGTGCAATTTACATTGTGCAGTGTGCATTGTGAAGTGTGCAATGTTATGTGTGGTGTGTGAAGTATGAGGTCTGCAGTGTGCAGTGTGCAGGGTGTAGTGGGAAGTGTGTAGTGTGAAGTGTGCAGTGGGCAGTGTGCAGTGTGAAATTTGCAGTGTGCCGTGTGAAATGTGAAGTGTGCAGTTGAAATATTTATTGTGCAGTGTGAAGTGTGAAGTGTGCAGTTTGCATTGTGCAGTGTGGAGAGTAATGTGTGAAGTAAAGGGTGGCAGTTTGAAGTGTGAAAATTTAAATGCGCAGTATCCAGTTTGCAGTGTGAAGTGTGAAGTGTGCGGTGTTCAGTGTGAAGGGTGAAGGGTGCAGTGTTCCGTGTGGAGTGTGGAAGGTGAGTTTTGAATAGGGAAATGAGCAGTGTGCAGTGCGCAGTGTTCATTGTGCAGTGTGGAGTGTCGTTGTGTTGTGTGTAGTGTGCATTGTGTTTTGTGAATTGTGAAGTGTTCAGTGTGCAGTGTGCAGTAAGCAATGTTCAGTGTGCATTGTGCAGTGTGCATTGTGATGTGTTAAGTGTGCAGTGTGCAGTGTGCATTGTTCATTGTGCAGTGTGCAGTGTGGAGTGTTCATTGTTTTGTGTGCAGTGTGCAGCGTTCATTTTTCTGTGTGTATTGTGCAGTTTGCAGTGTGCATTGTACTGTATGAAGTGTGAATTGTGCAGTGTTCATTGTACAGTGTGCCGTGTGGAGTGTGGAGTGTGCAGTGTGAAGTGTGCAGTGTGCAGGATTCATTGTACAGTGTCCGGTGTAGAGTGTGCAGTGTGAATTGTGCATTGTTCTGTGTGAAGAGTGAATTGTGCAGTGTGCAGTGTACAGCGTGCCGTGTGAAGTGTGCAGTGTGAATTGTGAATTGTGCAGAGTTCCGTTTTCACTGTACAGTGTCCAGTTCAGTGTGTGGAGTGTGCAGTTCGCAGTGTGCATTGTGAAGTTTGCAGTGTGCATTGGGCAGTGTGCAGTGTGAAGTGTGAAATATACAGTGCGCAGTGTGCAGTGTGAAGTGTGGTATGTGAAGTGTGAAGTGTGCAGTGTTAAGTTTGCACCGTGAGGTGTGCAGTTTAGATTTGATGTGGAAATATTCCGTGTGCAGTCTGCAGTGTTCAGTGTTCATTGTTCATTTGCAGAGTGCAGTGTGCATTGTGCATTTTGCAGTTGCGGTGTGCATTGTGCGGTGTGCAGTGTGCATTGGACTGTGTGAATTGTGAAGTTTGCAGTGTGCAGTTTAGAGTGTGCCGTGTGAATTGTGTATTGTGAGTTTTGAAGTGTGCAATGTTCACTGTTCATTGTAAAGAGTCCAATTGACAGTGTGCAGTGTGAGGTGTGCAATATGTATTTTGAAGTGTGCAGTGTGAAATGTGAACTGTGTAATGTGCAATGCGCAGGGTGCAGCGTGAAATGTGAAGTGTGCAGTGTGAATTTTGCCGTGTGCTGTGTGCAGTGTGAAATTTGAAGTGTGAATTGTGAAGTGCGTAGACTTCAGTGTTTATTGTTCATTGTGCAGTGTGCAATGTGCAGAGTGCATTTTGCAGTGTGCAGGGTGAAGTGTGGATTGTGCAATGTGCAGTGTGCTGTTTGCAGTGTGAAATGTGCATGGTGTAGTGTGCAGTATGAAGTATGAAGACTGCAATTTGCAGTGCGAAGTGCGCAGTGTGTAGTGTGAAGTGTGAAGTGAGAATTGTGTAGTGTAAAGTGTGCCGTGTGCAGTGTGAAATATGCCGGGTGCGTTGTGCAGCGTGCAGGGTGTAATGTGCATTGTGAAATGTGCAGAGTGCATTGAGCAGTGTGCAGTGTACAGTATCAAGTACGGAATGTGCAGTTTTCAGTGTGCATTGTGCTGTGTGCAGTGTTCAGTGTGCATTTTGCATTTTACAGTGTGAAGTTTGAAGCGTCAAATATGAAATATGCAAAGTGCAGTGTGCGTTGTGCAGTGTTCATTGTGCTATGGGCAGTGTTCATTGTGAAATTTGCTTATTGCATTGTGCATTGTGTAGTGTGCAGTTTAGAGATTGTAGTATGAAGAGGGAAGTGTGCAATATGATGTGTGCATTGTACAATGTGCAGTGTGAAGTGTGTACTGTGCAGTGTGCATTGTGCTGTTTGCAGTGTTCCGTGTGCAGTTTGAAGTGAACAGTGTGCAATGTGAACTGTGAAGTTTGCAATATATAGTGTGATACTTGCAGTGTGAAGTGTGAGGTGTGTAATGTGCAGTGTGCAATGTGCAGTGTGCATTGTGTAGTGTGCAGTGTGAAGTGTGCAGGTTCCTTTGTAGAGTGTGCAGTGTGAATTGTGCAGTGCGAAGTGAGAAGTTTGCAGTGTTCAGTGTGTATTGTGCATTGTGGCGAATACATTGTGCATTATGCTGTGTTCAGTGTGCAGTTTGCTTTGCAGTGTGCAGTGAGCAGGGTTCAGTGTGAAGTGTGAAGTGTGCATGTGAATTGTGCATTTGCAGTGTGCAGTTTGCAGGGTGCAGTGTGAAGTGTGCCGTGTGAATTGTGCATTGTGCAGTTTGCCATATGACGTGTTAAGTATGAATTGTGAAGTGTGAATTATTCAGTGTGCAGTGTGCAGTGTGCAGTGCGAATCGTGAAGTGTGAATTGTGCGGTGTGCAATTTGCAGTTTGCAGTATGCAGTGTGACGTGAGCAGTGCGAAGTGAGCTGTGTGCTGTGTGCAATGATAAGTGTGAATGAGCAGAGTGGCGTGTGAATTTTGAAGTGTGCTTTTGCAGTATGCCTTGTGCATTTTGAAGTGTGAAAAGTGCAGTGTGCATTGTGCAGTGTGCAGTGTAATGTGTGAAGTTTTGCAGTGTGAAGTGTGAAGTGTGGAATGTGAAATGTTAAGTGTGAGGTGGTAAGTTTGAAGTGTGTAGTTTGCAGTGTCCAGAGTGGGGTGTTGATTGTAAAATTTGAAGTGTTGAATGTGCAGTATGTATTTTCAGTGTTCACTGTGCAGTGTGGATTGTTGGTTGTGCTGTGTGAAGTGTGCATTTCGCTGTGAAATGTCAAGTGTTCAGTGTTAAGTGTTTAGTGTGGAATGTGCAGTGTGCCTTGTGCAGTGTGCAGTGTGATATGTGAAGTGTGCATTGTGCAGTGTGCAGTGTGCAATATTCATTATGCAGTGTGCAGGGTGCATTGGTCGTTGTGCAATGTGCAGTGTGCAGCGTTCAATGTGCTGTGTGCAGTGTGCAGAGTGCCGTGTGCATTGGGATGTGTTTAGTGTGAAGTGTGCAGTTTACAGTGTACAGATTGCCGTGTGAAGTGTGCAGCTTGAAGTGTGAAGTGTGCAATGTGCATTGCGCAGATTGCAATGTTCAGGTTTCAGTGTGAAGTGTGCGGTATTCAGTGTGCCGTGCGCAGAATGCAGTGTGATTTTTGTATTGTGCAGTGTGCAGTGTGCATTGTGCACTGTGAATTGTGAAGTGTGAATTGTGCAGTGTAGAGTGTGCAGTGTGAAGTGTGAAATGTGCAGTGAGCAATTATCAGTATGCATTTTGCTGTTTGCATTGTTCAGTGTGCAGTTTGTAGTGTACAGTGTGCTGTGTGAAGAGTGATGTATGCTTTGCGCAGTGTGTAGTTTGCAATGTGCAGTGTGATTTGTGCGTTGTGAAGTGTGCATTTTGAAGTTTGCAGTTTACAATGTACAGGGTGAATTGTGAATTGTTCAATTTGCATGTGCATTGTGCAGTGTTAAGTGTGTGGTGCGCTGTGTACAGTGTGAATTGTGATGTGTGCAGTGTTCAGGGTGAAGATTGCAGTGTAAACTGTGCAGTATGAAGTGCGAAATTTGCAATGTGAAATGTGAAGTCTGCTATGTGCAGTGTTATGTGTGAAGTGTGCAATTTCCATTTTGCAGTTTAGGGTGGAGATTGTGCATTTTGCAGTGTGCAGTTTGATGTGTGCAGTGTGCTTTGTAAAGTGTGCAGATTGAAGTGTGCAGTGTGAAGTGTGAATTGTGCATCGTGCAATGTGTTTTGTCCAATGTTCACAATGTAGTGTGCAATTTGCTGTTTCCTGTGTGCAGTTTATATTGTGCAATGCGCAGTAGGCAGGGTGCAGGTGAAGTGTGAAGAGCCCCGTGTGAACTGTGCATTGTGCAGTGTGCAGTGTGAATTTAGAATTTTGTAGTGTGAATTGTCAATTGTCCATTGTGCAGTGTGCAATGTGCAGTGAAAATTATGAAGTGTGCATTGTGCATTGTGCGGCGGCCATTTTACAGTTTGCAGTGTGCAGTGTGAAGTGTTTAGTGTGACGTGTGCAGTGCGAAGTGTGCAGTGTGAAGTGTGAAATATGAAGTGTGCAATTTGCTGTGTGAAATGTGAAGTGTGCTGATGCAATATGGTTTGTGCAGTGTGAAGTGTGCAGTGTGAATTGTGCAGTGAACAGTGTAATGTGTGAAGTGTTCAGTGTGCAGGGTGCAGTGTGAATTATGAAGTGTGAAATGTGCAGTGCGCTGTGTGCAGAGATCCATGTTCATTTGCAGTGTGCAGTGTGCAGTGTGCATTGTGCAGTGTGCAGTGTGAAGTGTAAATTGTGCAATGTGCAGTGTGCTGTTCGCTGTGTGCAGTGTGCATGGTGCAGTGTGAAGTGTGAAGTGTGCAAAATTCTGTGTGCCGTTTGCAGTGTGCAGTGTGCAGAGTGAATTGAAAACTGTGCAGTTTACAGGGTGACGTGTGCAGTATGAATTGTGCACTGTTCATAGTGAAGTGCGCAGTGTGCAGTGTCCATTGTGCATTTTGCAGTGTGCAGTGTGCGTTTTGCAAGTTTCGGTGTACAGTACGAAGTGTGCAATGTGCAGTGTGCAGTGGTATTTGTGATCTGTGCAGGGTTTAGTGTGCAGTTTGCAGTGTACAATGTGCAGTTAGATGCGTGATGTATGCTATATGCAGTGTGCAGTTTGAAGTGTGAAATGTGCAATTTTTGGGCAGTGTGCATAGAGAATAGTGCATTTTGCATTGTGCAGTGTGCAGTTTAGAGTGTGCAGTGTGGAGTAGGAAGTGTGCAATTTGCAGTGTGCAGTGTGCAATGTGCATTGTGTAGTGTGCATGTGCATTGTACATTGTGCTTTTTGCAGTGTTCAGTGTGCAGTTTGAAGTGTACGGTGTGCAGTATAAAGTGCGATGTTTGCAGTTTGCAGTGTGCAGTGTGCAGTGTTCAGTGTGAATTGTGCAATGTGCAGTGTGCAATGTGCAGTGTGCATTTTGTAGTGTGCAGTGTGAAGTTTGCAGGGTGCATCGTACAGTGTGCAGCGTGAATTGTGCAGTGCGATATGTTAAATGTGTAGTGTGAAGTGTGCATTGTGCATTGAGCAGAGTGCATTGTGCAGTATGTTGTGTGCAGTGTTCAGTTTACTTTGTGAAGCGTGCAGGGTGTAATTTGAAATGTGAATTCTGCCGTGTTAATTGTGCATTGTGCAGTGTGCCTTGTGAATTGAGAAGTGTGAATTGTGAAGTGTGAAGTGTGAAGTGTGAAGTGTCCAGTGTTCATTGTGAATCGTGAAGTGTGCATTGTGCAGTGTGCATTCAGCAGTTTGCAGTGTGCAGTGTGAACTGTGCAGTGTGAAGTGTGCATTGTGCAATTTGAAGTGTGAAGTGTGAAATGTACATTGTACCGTGTGAGTTGTGAAATGTGCTGTTGCAGTATGCATTGTGCCGTGTGAAGTGTGAAGTGCGCAATTTTCATTGTGAATGTGCAGTGTAATGTGTGAAGTTTTCAGTATGCAGTGTGCAATGTGAAGTATGAAGTGTGAAGTGTTAAGTGTTATATTTTAATATTCTGTGTGTGGAGTGAATTTTGAATTTTGAAGTGTGAAATTTGCAGTTTGCGGTGTGCAGTTTTCAGTGTGAAGATTTTAATGTGCAGTGTGCCTTGCACAGTTTGGAGTGTGAAATTTGAATTGCGAAATATTCATTGTGAAGAGTTCAGTGTTCATTTTGCAGTGTGGATTGTTCGTTATGCAGTGTGCACTATGCATTGCGCTGTGCAATGTGAAGAGTTCAGTGTGGAATTTGCAGTGTGCATTGTGCAGTGTGCAGTGTGGTGTGTGAAGTTTGCTATGTGCAGTGTGTAGTTCGCAGTGTTCATTTTGCTGTGTGCAGTTTGCAGTATTCTTTTTGCCGTATGCAGTGTTCAGCGTGCATTGTGCTATGTGCAGTGTGTAGTGTGCAGTATGCATTGTGTTTTTTGAAGTGTGAATTGTGCAGTTTGCGGTGTACAGTTTCCTGTGTGAAGTGTGCAGTTTGAAGTGTGAAGTTTGCAATATGCAGTGCGCAGAATGAAGTGTTCAGCTTGCAGTGTGAAGTGTGAAGTGTGCAGTGTAAATTGTCCTGTGTGCAGTGTGCAGATTGCATTTTGCTTTATGCAGTGTGCAATGTGTAGTGTGCATTGTGCATTTTGCAGTGTGAAGTGGGCATTGTGCAGTATGCAGTCCACAGTGTGCTGTATGTGTTGACCAATGTGCAGTGTTCAATTTGCAGTGTGAAATTTGCTGTGTGCCGAGTTCAGTGCGCAGATTGCAGTTCACACTATGCAGTGTGAAGAGCGAATTTTACAATGTGCAGTGTGCATTTTGCAATGGGCAGAGTGCATTGTGCATTATGAAGTGTGAATTTTGCAGTGTGCAGTGCACAATATGCAGTGTGAAGTTTAAATTGTTCAATGTGCAGTATTCAGTGTTCAGTTTGCAGTTTGCAGTGGCTGTTTGCAGTGTGTATTGTGCTGTTTGCAGTGTTTAATTTGCAGGTTGCAGTGTACTGTGTGCAGTGTGAAGTGTGAATTTTGCAATGTGAATTTTGCAGTGTGCATTGTGAACTGTGAAGTGAGCAATGTGCATTGTGCTGTGTGCAGTGGGCTGTGTGCATTGTACCGTGTGCAGTGTGAAGAGTGCAGTGTGAATTGTAAAGTGTGCAGTTTGCAGTGTGAAGTGTGATGTGCCTTTTTGCTATGTGCAGTGTGCATTTTGCAGAATTCAGTGTGCAGTGTGCTGTGTGCAGTTCAATTTGTTGAGTGCGCATTGTACAGTGTGCGATGTGAAGTGTGAATTTAGTCGTGGTAATTGTGCATTGTGCAGTGTGCAGTGTGATATTTTAATTGTGAATTGAGTAGTCTGAATTGTGCAGTATTCAGTGCGCATTGTGTAGTGTAATTTGTGAAGTGTGCCTTGTGCATTTTGCAGTGGGCATTGTGCAGTTTGCAGTGTGCAGTGTGAAGTGTGCAATTTGAAGTGTGCAGTGCGAATTTTGTAGTGTGCAGTGTGAAGTGTGAATTGTGCAGTGTGCCGTTTGAAATTTGAAGTGTGTTGTTGCAGTATGCATTGTGCAGTGTGAATTGTGAAGTGTGCAGTGTGATTCGTGCAGTGTGCAATGAAATGTGTGAAGTGTGCAGTATGCAGTGTACAGTGTGAATTGTGAAGTGTGAATTTTGAAGTGTGAATTGTGCAATGTAAAATTTGAAGCGTGAATTATGCTCTGTGCGGTGTGCAGTGTGAAGTGTGAAGTGTGCATTGTGGAATGTGCCCTGTGCAATTTGGAGTGGAAAGTTTGAAGTGTGAAATTTGCAGTGTACATTGTGAAGTGTTATTTGTGCAGTGTGGTATGTTCGTTGTTCAGTGTGAAGTGTGAATTTTTCTGTGTTCAGTCTGAAGTTTTCAGTGTCCAATGTGAGATGTTCAGTGTTCAATGAGCTTTGTGCATTTTGCAGTTTGATGTGTGTTTTATGCAATGTGTAGTGTGCAGTTAGCAGTTTTCATTATGCAGTGTGCAGTGTGCAGTGTTTTTTTGCAATGTGCATTTTGCAGCGTGCATTTCGCTGTGTGCGTTGTGCAGTGTGCAGTGTGCATTGTGCTGTGTGAATTGTGAAGTGTGCAGTGTGCAGTGTACAGTGTGCCGTGTGAAGTTTGCAGTGTGAAATGTGTAGTGTGTAGTTGCAGTGTTCATTGTACAGTGACCTGTTTACAGTGTGCAGTGTGCAGTGTTCATTGTGCTGTGTAAGTGTGGTGTTTGCTGTGTGAAGTGTACTGTGTGCCGTGTGAAGTGTACATTGTGAATTGTTAAGTGTGCTGTGTGCAGTTTTCATTGTACAGTTTCTAGTGTACAGTGTGCAGTGTGCAGTGTGCATTGTGCTGTGCGCAGTGTTCATTGTGCAGTGTGAAGTGTGAAGTGTTCAATGTGCAATAACCAGTGTGCATTGTGAAGTATATAATTTAATTTGTGAAGTGCGAAGCGTGCAGTGTGTAGTGTGAATTGTGCAATGTGCTGTGTGCAGTGTGAATTTTTAATTGTGAAATATCCAGTTTGCAGTGTGTTGAGTTCAGTGTTCATTGTGAAGTGTGCAGTTTTAAGTGTGCATTGTGAATTGTGCATTGTTCAAAATGAATATTTAATTTTGCAATGTGCAGTGTGCCTTTTCAGAGTGCAGTGTGCATGCTGCAGTGAGCAGTGTGAAGTGTAAAATGTACAATATGCAGTGCGCAGTGTGCAGTGTGCATTGTTGCTTTGTGCACTGTGCATATTGCATTGTGAAGTGTGCAGTGTGAAGTCTGCAATGTGCAGTGTGCATTGTCCATTGTGCACTGCGCAGTGTTCAGTATGCAATTTGCAGAGTACAGAGTGCAGAATGAATCGTGAATTTTGCAATCTGCAGTGTGCAGAATGCAGTGTGCATTTTGCATTGTGCGATATTCAATGTAAAGAGTTCAGTTTGAAATGTGAAGTGTGCAATGTGAAGTGTGTTATGTGCAATGTGCAGTATGTAGTGCGCAGTGCGCAATGTGCGTTGTGCTGTGTGCAGTGTTCTGTGTGCTGTTTGCAGTGTAGAGTGTGCATTGTGATGTGTGAAATTTGCAATGTATAGTTTGCAGTGTGCAATGTACAGTTTGAAGTGTGAAGTGTGCAATGTGCAATGTGCAGTTTGCAGTGTGCAGTGTTCATTGTGTATTGTGCAGTTTGTAGTGTTCAGTTTGTAGTTTGCAGTGTGCATTGTACAGTGTGCAGTGTGAAGTATATTGTGTGAATTGTGAAGTGTGCAGTGTGCTGTGTTTATTGAGAATTGTGCAGAGTGTATTGTGCCGTGTGATGTGTGAAGTGTGCAGTTTTCATTGTGCAGTGTGCAGTGTGCATTGTGACTTGTGAATTTTGATTTGTGTCGTGTGAAGTGTGCTTTGTGCGGTGTGCAGTGTGGAATGTGTTGTTTGAATTGTGATTTTTGAAGTTTGAATTGTTTAATGGGCAATGTGCAGTGTGCTGTGTGAATTGTGAAGTGTGCATTGTGCAGTGTGCATTCTGCGTTTTGTGTTGTGCATTGTGACGTGTGCAGTGTGAAGTCTGCAGTGTGCAGTGTGCAGTGTGAAGTTTGAATTTTGTAATGTGCCGTGTGAATTTTGAAATGTGCTGCTTCAGTATACATTGTGCATTGTGAAGTGTGAAGTGTGCAGTGTGCAGTGTGCTGTGGGCAGCGTAATGTGTGAAGTTTTCAGTGTGCAGTGTGCAGTGTGAATTGTGAATTGTGAAGTGTGAAGTTTAAGGTGTTATGTGTGAGTTGGAATGTGCTGACTGCAGTATGCAGAGTGCTGTGTGCATTGTGCTGTGTGAAGTGTTATGTGTGCAGTGTGCTTTGTACAATGTGCCATGTGAAGTATGCTGTGTGATGTGTAAATTGTGCAGTGTGCAGTGTTCATTTTAGAGTCCCCAGTTTACTGTGTGCAGTGTGTTGTGTGCATTGTGCTCTGTGAAGTGTGGAGTGTGCAGTATACAGTGTACAGTGTGCCGTGTGAATTGTGCCCTGTAAAATGTGAAGTGTACAGTGTGAATTTACCATTGTACATTGACCAGTGTACATTGTGCATTGTGCAGTGTGCAGTTTTCATTGTGCAGTGTGCAGTTTGCACTGTGAAGTGTGCAATGTGTAGTAGGCAGTTTGCTCTTTGAAGTGTGCAGTGTGACGTTTGAAGTGAGCAGTGTGCAGTGTGCAGTTTTAAGTGTGCAGTTTGCAGTGTGCAGTGTGAATTTTGAAGTTTGAAATATGCAGTGTTCAGTGTGCAGTGTTCAGTGTTCATTGTTCATTGTGCAGTGTTCATTGGGCAGGGTGCATTTTGGAGTGTGCTTTATGCAATGTTCAGTGTTCAGTGTGAATTGTCTAATATGCAGTGGGCCGTTTGCAGTGTGCAGTGTGCATGGTGAATTTTGCAGTGTGAATTGTGGAATGTTCAATTTGCAGTGGCAGTGTGATGTGTGAAGTGTATATTGTACAGTGTGCCGTGTGATATGTGCAGTGTTCAGTGTGCATTTTGCAGTTTTCAGTGTACATTTTGCATTTTGCACTGTGCAGTGTGCTGTGTGCAGTATGAAATTTGCATGTACAGTGTGCAGTATTCAGTGTGCAGTGTGAACTGTGCAGTGTACAGTTTGCATTGTGCATTTTTCTGTGTGAAATGTGCAGTGTGAAGCGTGAAATACGCAATTACCAGTATGCAGTGTGCAGTTTGCAGTTGGCATTTTGCTGTGGCAGTGTTCAGTGTGCATTTTGCATTTTGAAATTTTCATTTTGCAGTGTGCAGTGTACCGTGTGCAGTGTGATGTGTGAATTATGCAATATGCAGTAAGCAGTGTGCAGTGTTCAGTGTGCAATTTGCAGTGTATATTGTGCAGAGTGTACCGTGATATATGCAAAGTTTAGTGTGAAGTTTGCAGTGTGCTGTGTGCAGAGTTCAATGTGCATTTTCAGTGTACATCGTGCAGTGTGATGCGTGAATTATTCAATGTGCAGTGTGCAGTGTGCAGTGTGCAGTGAGCATTGTGCAGTGTGCATTGTGCAGTGTGCAATATATATTGTGCAGTGTGAAGTTTGAAGTGTGCAAATTTCACTTTGCATTGAATATTGTGTAGTGTGCATTGTGGTGTGTGCTGTGTGCAGTGTGCTTTGTTCATTGTGCATTGTGAAGTTTACAGTGTGCACTGCGAATTGTGAAGTGAGCAATTCGCAGCGTTCAGTGTGCAGTGTGCAGTGTGCATTGTGCTGTTTTCTGTGTTCCGTGTGCGTTGTGCATTGCACAGTGTGCATTGTTCAATTTTCAGTGTACAGTTTGCAGTTTGATGTGTGAATTATGCAATGTTCGGTGTGCAGTGTTCAGTGTTCAGTGTGCAATTTCCATTGTACAATGTGCAGTTTTAAGCGTGAAGATTTCAATGTGCAGTTTGCTGTGTGCAGTTTTCAGTGTGCATTTTGCAGTGTACAGTGTGCAGTTTGAAGTGTGAACTACGCGATGTGCAGTGTGCAGTGTGCAGTGTGCAGTGTGCATTGTGCTGTGTGAAGTGAGCAGTGTTCATTGTTCATTGTGCAGTGTTCGTTGTGCTTTGTGCAGTTTGCATTGAGCATTGTGCATTCTACAGTGTGGAGTGTGAAGTTTGCAATTTGCAGTTTTCAGTGTACAGTGTGCATTGCGCAGTGTGCATTGTGATGTGTGCAGTGTGCATTGTACAGTGTTCAGTGCACAGTGTGCTGTGTGAATTTGAAGTCTGCAATGTGCAGTTTTCAGTGTGCCTTTTTCAGTGTGTAGTGTGCTGTGTGCAGTGTACATTGAGCTGTGTGCTGTGTTCAGTATGCATTTTACAGTATACATTGTACAGTGTGACTTGAAGTTTGCAATGTGTATTGTGCAGTGTGCAGTTTGAAGTGTGATGTGTGCAATGTGCTGTGTGCAGTTTGCATTATGCAGTGTGCAGTGTGCTGTGTGCATTTTGCTGTGTTCATTGTGAAGTTAAATGTGTTCAGTGTCCAGTGTACAATTTGCAGTGTGCATTGTGCTGTGTGCATTGTTCAGTGTGAAGTATGAAATGTGCAATGTGCAGTTTGCAGTGTGCAATGTGCAGTGTGCAGTATTCATTGTGCTTTATGCTGTTTACAATGTTCAGGATGAAGTTTGCATTTACCAGTGTGCAGTGTGAAGTGTGAAGTTTGCAATATGCATTTTTCTGTGTTCATTGTGCAGTGTAAAGTGTGAAGTATTCTGTGTGCAGTGTGCAGTGTGCATTGTTCAGTGTGCATTTTGCTGTGTGCAGTGTGAATTTTGAAGTGTGCATTGTGCTGTGTGAATTGTGCAGTGTGCAGTGTACATTGTCCTGTTTGCAATTTTTAAATGTGCAGTGTGCCGTGTGCAGTGCGAAGTTTGCAGTGTGAAATATGCAGTGTGCATTGCGCATTGTGTTGCACGTTGAATTATGCAAGGACCGGCAAAAACAGATAGTCAATATAAATTCCCTTCTTAAGGAATTTTTTTCGCCACACACATTATCTAATTTCATAGTAACACTTACAGGTATTGGACAGCCCTCTCAAGAATATTAATTTTCACAAATACATTCTTCGGTAAATGTAGACCTTTCGCACACCGAACATTACACTCTTAAAAGTTCTGTTTTATACTCCTGCACATTCAGAGAGCTGTACTTTAACATTTATTGCAGTACACAAGTACGGGTACCACCGTCTTTAATATTAACAAAATTCGTTTTGCTCACACAGTGAACTTGTGTAATTTTCACGGTTCTCACAACGACCGGAATCTACATCCTTGAACTGCAGTAGTTATTTAGTATTTGTAATATGAAATTTAATTGTTTTCTGTGAGGTGGAAAACGAATTTGCTTGTGTTATTCAGAAATTTCAGACTTTAATATGGTACGCAATTTTAAACGCTATCAGGGCACATTTTTAATTTCCAAACATATATATATATATATATATATATGTGTATATATGTGTGTATGTGTATGTATTTTTGTGTGTGTGTGTGGGG
>Ga0123355_10004226_pt1 | contig 20857 bp, 13 predicted proteins | sample TergutEmb28metaG_3_FD_89872 | JGI IMG/M metagenome (GOLD analysis project Ga0123355, IMG submission 89872) | Embiratermes neotenicus P1 segment gut microbial communities from Petit-Saut dam, French Guiana - Emb289 P1 | ecosystem: Host-associated > Arthropoda: Insects > Digestive system > Gut ...
ATGGAAGGTATAAGGAAGGCCATGAACGAAAGAAACCTAAATGAAGGCCAGTGGAAAGATAGGAAGCAGTGGAGTCTAGGTGTCGGACAACGTAGAACAACGTTTTGAAACCGACATACATACATACATGTCAATCTTCGTGGCGTGAGATACCAGGAGAACGGGCTTAGAATCTGCGGCGCGGTGAAAACCAAAGATCTCAGTGTTATTACATTTTACACAGTGTTTTCTTATTCATAATTAGAAGCAAAATGTCGAAATTAAAATTAATACGTAGCAGCGTTAGAGCCGGTTTTATTGACTGGTTGTGAAACATTTTAATACATTACAGTGAAGGAAAAATAAGGCATCCGTGAGGGAAAGGAATGTGCTGGGAAGGTGTAAAGGTTAGTAACTACGTATGTTTTTAGAAAATTAGACCTAAACAAAAATGGAGAGAATTATTAAAAAATTTCTGACCTGACAACGTGTATTGAAAGGAAAATTTGGAGCAGCTGGGACATGTAAATAGATTTAATCACAAGAGTGAAAAATAATGTTTTAAAGTAAGTCAGGTAACGGAAGAAACTGGAGAAACCCTAGATTTAAATGATTGGAATGTTCATGCACAGAGAATGTATTACCTGATATTAAAGTGAGCAAATGGGTGCAGAATGAAATGCTGAAGAAGGTTGACACCTATAATAGGAAAAAATAAGTCCAGATTGACACAATCTTCAGTAACTTCACTGTGAGGATCGGTAATATGGCGAGGTATGTTTTCATGACTCCACACTGCCGGTGAGTAAGAATGTTACGGACGTTTCCGATAAGAGTTTATGTTCACAATACGGATTTTTGTTGATACACCAAGTCACTCTTTCACAGGATTAGAAGAGACGAAAAAGGTGGAAATGGACAATCCTAGAGGATAAGCAAAATGTGTATTATTTGAATATTTGCTTATGTGTAAAGCATCAAACTAAATCGCAATGAAACTTGTCAATTAAGCAGGCAAATAGAAACAACCTCCCAGGGGAACCGTCCGTCCCCCGAAAAGATTAGCCTTATATTTCGAAGTAGGGCGCACTGTAGGCCAAAGGGTTCTACATCCCAGAAGACCGTCAAAACAACGTTACGGCCGCGACGAAAGCGGCAGATAAAATTTATCATCTGCCTGTGATATGAGAATAAAATATGCTAGGGAATATAATTATTGAAAAGCTGTAAAGAGCCTGACACTGAGGCCTAAGGGATTGTGCAAGTAGAAGTGAAGCAGGAAAAATAAAATTCTTGTTTCAAAACAGGCCACTACTTAAATGAACATAGCGAACTCATTGAGATTTCGGAATTCAGAAATATTGTACCCACTACGGCAATCATCCCGAAGGAAGTGGTCCACATTTCCGTCGAGGTGGAAAGTAGCCGAATAACTAATGCTCCACTAAACACGGTTACATTTACCCTTAAGGTGGGACGGAATGTTAGGATGCGCATAAAATCACCAACATGTGCTAAATTCTAGCCGGAATACTTGAAGGAGGGACAATTTAGAAGATGGGGTGGGGGGTAATATTACAGTTGTTTTAAATGTTTATGTGATAGCGTGGACTAGATTCAGCCGGATTAGGACCGGGCCTAGTGCCGGGCTACTGCATGTGTGGTAATGAACTTCCCGGTTCTATAATGGGCGCGGAGTATCTCGACTGTCTCAACGACCTGAAGGACCTGGTTCCAAGGGTGACGTATTGTTGTTTCTCTAAATGAGTATTAGGCGTGATTTCAGTCTTCCGCCTTGATGTAGATGAGGTCTGCGCTCTTCTGGGATATTACGCAGCGTAGAATGGTGATTCCATGCCGACGTTTCGGGACAACCTATCTATCCCATCTTCAAGCATAAAGAAACCCAAGAAGAAGGTACCGTTAAATTTGGGACTGATAGGTTTTCTTGAAACTTCGGTGAGGATTTAGCACTCTACGCTCTGTAATATGCCATAAGAGGGCAGATCTAACCCAGGTTAGCCTTGTTTCTTGCACTGACGCACAGTACAGCGGTGACATAACCGACCCTCGAGGTCAAAGCACGACAGAGTGCGGAGCGCTCTTTAATTATGTATTATCATTGACCACAAGGCTGTGAGACTACAAGCAGCTGCTTTGTAAAACAAAATCAGCCACACAATTAGTGTATATGACGTTTTGGCTGTCGACCTAATTAGACTGGCCAAAGCTGCATCTGTTGTCTATGCTTGTATGGGACTACTTGACAAGTTCAGGCGAACTTGGTACGTAAAATATTTTGCTTTATCACTTACGTGACGCAACCAACCTACCAATATTCTGTAAATTAAATAATATCCATTAATGTAATTATTGCTATTTAAAAAACATGTAGAAGATGTTGAGATTAATAGTTAAAAATTAATTTAACTGCATTACAAAATACAGAGTACCAGTGGTCGCGCCGTCTAAGGCGTGGGTCTGCGGCACTCGTTTGTTGGGATTGAGGGTTTGAATCCCGCCGGCAGCACGGTTGTCTCTCTCTAGTGTGTGTGTGTTTTTTTTTTATCAGGTAGAGGTTTCTGCGATGGGACGATTCCCCGTCCAGAGGAGTACTAACGCATGTGATGTGTTTAACTGAATGTGATCTCGAAACCTCGACGATGAGGACGCCTAGGTCCAGTGAGTTTGTCGAGCCTTGGGGTAGGGAGAGGGAAAATAGAGTATCTTATTGTTATTATGTATCTTCTCAGAAAATGGACACAAATAACACAGCTGCAATCATGTGGGGTCCGCGAAAATTCCTGACACTAAAGAGGGATTTTCTAATCAAAACGTTTGGGAACCGTTGACTAAGGAGTTTCTTGCAAGTAGACAAATTGCGATCGATGGCCAAATTGTGGGTAATAAAATGTTTAAAATAGTTTATTGTTGAATTTAAACACTCTACGTCTTACTAAATAGTTTATTGAAATAGAATACTTTTACACCTATAGTCCGATTTTGTTCAGTGCTACTTCAATATCGACTGATTATACTTATAATCCAAGTCCCCTCTATAAAATTAATATTTCAGCATATTTTTGTGATACCGAGCCCTTACCTGGACACGTAATTTCTTTAAGAGCCTCTGCAATTTTTACCAACTAATTACATAGAAAGTGGCATTTTGTAGAACACTGAGGCATAAATAATTCATGTTTCATGATATTAACCTGAGGCATAAATAATTCATGTTTCATGATATTAACTCAGTCATTACCCGGAAACCAAGTAGAGGATTCTCTTAAAATTACTCTATACAGCAAACTGGATTCAACTACAGTTATTCCTACTATTACAGATGAAAATCAGACTCCAAAATAAATTAAATTGATAAATGTGACTGAAATTCTGGACAGTGTTCTTCGTCTAGTCAATCTCCGACTTGAGAATAGTTCTTCGTAACGGGTGCAATAGAGCAGGTTCTCCCTCTTCTCTTTTCCACAAGTAGAAGGGACCGATTCGTTTTTCGGAAGATTATTGGCTTTTAAGCTTTAAAAGATGGACAACGTCCAAAATTTCAGTCAAAGTCTTATAATATGCGTATACCGCCGCCAGAATTCCTGAAGTTTTAGCTGCTCTATAGATGAGTTAATACACTAATTTGACACAAGATTTTTTTTTTTGCACCCAGTGAAATTTTCAGTTACACATCGCGGGTTTGTCTCAGCTTAATTTCGTGTTATTATTTCGTCGACACATCAAATAGTTTGCACCCATACCTAAATTTGAACGTACAATGGATTCGAATCTCGGTTCGAAGTCCTCTATCCTGACTGAGAATTAATAGTGATTTTTCTCTCATATAACGATGTTCTATGAGCATAGAAATAGAAAAAGATCGCTTTGTATCCAAGTTTAATTTAGTCACAATCATCAAATCACCCTAAATCTCGAAAAACTATCACTTTCTCACTTGGCAGAGACATTCCTGGCTTCATTTCACCCCCAAATTAATTTTCGTGCTTACAAGATCCCACCCATCGACCTTGTTTTGAGACAGGTAATACTAGCAAACTCCACCACACATTGCTTCTGTCACATCCATCTTAGTAATACCCCCCTTCTATAACTGTTTCTCTTAACTCTTTGCAGTTCTCGAATACTCCCTAACAAAGTTCAGCGTGCTTTTCACATCAGTCCCACGTATTCCCCAGTCAATCAGCACTGCGCAACACATAGGTTCATAAATCGTTTAAGAATTTAATTCCACATATTCCGTTGTGCTGTTATGATACATGACACTAGACGATAATGCAGGATACATTTGAAACGCCTTTGTTGTTGATAAATTGTTTAACGAACAAGGCGGTGTACAAGAAAAATATTGTACCCGAGACATTCCGCACACAAGAGCACCAACTGTTACAACAATATGCATAACGCAATGGAAAATTACAGCAGATATTTTAAGAATTACAGCCTTTAGGGTTCCAGGATTTTCATGCTCCCAGAATTTCTAGACGATCAACACAAGAAGACCTAGGCACCGGCCGCCTTTACTCCAAGAGAGAGCCCTGGTTCTCATTTCTGTTACAGGCTGATTCGATCCCAGAAGCATAATGCAGCCGAAAGGAGTAGGTAAATGAAAAATCACAATGACCCCATCGGAAATCAAACCCATGACCTTTCGCCTTGTAGCGCAGTGCCTCAACTAACTGCGCCATCGCGTGTTCCGCTTCTTCTGTAGTGTTCTTAAAATAAGGGACAAAAGCAGTTTGCAGTATGATTACCCTGCACAAATTATTCATTCTGAGCACGAGAGGTAGAGCCTCTGGTCGAGTTAAAAGAAACATCTGTTGTTTAATCCCACACTCTTTATATTTGGCAGTTTTCATATTCTGACAACGCATATCGGTATAATAAAATCCCTCACACTTCAGAAATAGGATTTATTGAATTTCCTATTACTCATTTCTGTTAGAGGCTGAGTCAACCCCAGGGCCAGAGTGCGGGCAGAAGGATTATGTCAATGGGAAATTCCAAAGACACCGTCGGGAATCGAACCCGCGACCTGCCGGCTTGTAGCGCAGTGCTTTAGTAACTTTGATAGTATTGCTTATAACTCTCAAGCAAACGTTCTGTTCTCTAGCAACTTTTTCGGTTGGTCGGTTTGTTGTGTCTTTGGTCGGTCAGTCAGTTGGTTGGTTGAATGATTGATTGTTTGCTTGTTCGAATGATTTGTGAGTTTCTGGGCTGGTTTTTCTGCTTGGTTTCTGGGTTAGCAATGACTGTGCTCCATACTTTTGTTCTAAACGAAATATGATGAGTTTGGAATCAATATAACTAGCTGTGATTATTCGTTACCCTAAACATGACAAATAATACAAATTCAGAGCTAAATTACATCAAACCGAACATCTGATACTGGTTTGTTATCCAAACTAAAGGAAAGTTTATACTGCGATATTTTATTTTCTTAAACTAGTGGCGTGTCTTGTATACTAGATGTGATATTTTTACCGGTAGAAGTGTGTCACAGGAGACTCGTTTTTTACAACATGGTGTACTATGTTGGTCCCTGGTAGTGGCTTATCAAATATTAATAAGAATTCTTTCAATGTGACAAAGAAGAGTAAAATATTTTCAAATGTTGGGAAGACGGATCGCAAACCGTAACGCCTAACACGGTCCGAAGAGACGCCTACGGTCTAAGGGAGCGAATTTTCCATATTAGTTTTATGCCCATGTGTTTAACTTGCTAATTTTGCCTGGTGTCATGTGAACAAGGAAGTCTGCGGTTACGGAGCCCACACGGGGGTGTCTTTTTTCTTAAAAAATTTAGCAATACTTAAAAATTTCTCACTTTACTTTAATTAGAGGCGGATACCATAACAGTCATTCCTGCTGTGAAGTCACTTTCTTTTTGTTGGTTCCTATCAACCTTTTATTCCTGAAGTTTAGCATAACAGCTTGGCTTCACATCACACGTATAACGCCAACCGCTTCACAACCCTGGCTGCGGAAGCATGCTCAGCAGATTTCATTAGGTTGTACATTCAGGGAATGTTACTTTTTTTTTTTTTAGGTGAAACTTTATTGAATAATCAGTCATAAAAGACATTATCTTTATTCACCAATAAACTAAAGAAAATAACCTTAACAAAAGTTGGTTAATGAACAAATAAACTCTTTCTTTAAAATACAAACCTAAAAAAGTGGAGAACAAAATATCAAATTTTTGCTGTTTTTGACAGCAGTTATGGATGGTACAAGGAACTCAATTAAGCACGCCTATACCTGGCAGATGTCACCGCACCCGCAATTAATATTACTGTCCTTTCTGTCAGTTTATCGTGTAACATGCAATTACTAAAATAGAACACAGGGGTATCACAAATACAGAAGGTTTGCTGTATGTAGCAATATTGTCTGTTTTGTTTACACTTTCTCCTGAAAGAAGGAGTATTAAGTCTTCTGTAGTGGCTACGGTTGTAGGAGTAGCATTATCACTGATAGTGGCCTCGGTGGCTGCAGTAGTGGTCACAGTGACAGTGGTGGGCAATGTTGGCTTTTCTGTAGATTTGTCACATGGCAAGATTTGAAGCAATTCCCACGATTTTCCACGTAAAACATCAGGTGCACTACACGTAGCGTTGTAGGTAACATAATGACTGATAATCAACAATAAAGAATCTTTAAGATTACAGTCACACATCAGAGGGTTATCACTTGCATCCAGTTCTTTTAGATTCGTTAGTGGTTCCATAGTTGCTACGTCGATAGATGTTAGAGAATTGTTACGCAACAGTAGCTTATTTAACTTCTTCTGCGATACAAACAGTTCTTTGTCTAAGTAGTTTAACTTATTATTTGTCAAAGATAGCTCCCAAAGTTCAGTCAATGAAAGAAACATTTGTTTATCAACTTCTGTGAAGGCATTACTATCCATATCTAAAAATTTCAGTTTTATCTGATTTTTGAAAATGCTGCCATTTAGTTCAGATATTTGACAGGAGCTGATACTAAGACGTTCTAGGTTTGTCAGTGTGCCGAAAAGTTCTACCTGAAGCGTAAGGAGAGGATTATTACTGATAGTCAAGTTTACGAGCTTTTCTGTTCTCATAAATAAGTTACTAGGGAAGCTGTGAAGTTTATTATGATTAATGTGTAAGGTCATTAATTCTGTTAACGAATCAAGCACGCCAGTGCCTAAAGTTTCCAAATTATTGTTTTGAATCATCAGTATTTCAAGTTTAGGGACTTTTTCGAAAACGTCATTGGCCAAATTACGAAACTTGTTGGAGGACAGATCCAATAATCTTAAGCTGTTCAACTGCAAGTTCGCATTTCCAAATGAAGTCAAATTGTTGTTGTTTATGTAAAGAAATTCGAGACTTTGCATGTTATTTAACACGGAAATTTGTAATATTTCTAAATTATTATGGCTTAGCGATAAATTTCTCAGACTAATTGTATTACGGAATATACCATCTGAGATTGTCGACAATGTGTTGCTGGATAAGTCCAGTGTCACCAGTTTAGTCTGAGAACTGAAAATACTAGTATCAAGAGTTTTCAAATAATTGACGCTGAGATCCAGTACCTCGAGTTTCTTTAATTGGGAGAAGGTTTCGTCGTGCATGGTGAAAATTTGATTCCGATGTAAGGTCAAATATTTCAGATTTAAGAGCCTGCTGAATATTAGGGGACCCAGAGTAGATAACGCGTTGTTATGCAGGGTAAGTTCTTCCAAGTTGTTTTGTCCAATAAACATATCCGCATGAATGGATGTCAATAAGTTGTTATGCAAGTGCAGGATTCGTAGCTTTCCCAGCAAACCGAAAAGATCTTTGCTCAGTCCGAAGAGTCCGTTGCCATCCAGATAGAGGTGAGTCGTGTCTCGAATGCTAATTGCGTTGAACAAGCTGGGATCAAGATTCCGCAGCTCTTTGTTGGTGCAATTAATTGTGCTTACAATTAGGCACTCGCAGCTCAGTGGGCATAGAACAGAACTCCAGGCAGAAACCGAAGCGATCAGCATTATTACAAAAACTGAAGAAATTGATTCCATGGCCGAAAATATTCTGTGAAAGAAAAAAATCTAGATTAAAATAATTTTTCATATACTTCTTTAAAGCTTGTGAAAATAACTTGTTCGAGAAATACAGCCAAATTAGGAGCCGCAAAAACGTGTTCTATATAGAGATTCTGGGGTTTAGTTCTATCAGGAAAAACAAATAAGGTCTTCGCTGTTCTGGGATGTTAAGCAGTCTAAGAAGAACCAGAACTGCTTGATCCTTGAAGGTGGAACCGATAATTTGCCCAGGAACGTTGGTAACTAACTGCCAATCTACGCTGCGTAACAACTTACTCGTAGAAGGTCAAATTTCTCAACGGGAACTTGAAATCACGCAGGGAAGATTTTTCTCTTCTTCAAACCCTCCAGATCGTGTCTTGTGTCCACCCAGATTTCTGTTCAAGGTTCAGTGTATATTGGAAATCCTTTCGTGGGAGTAAGGCAACAGGAGAGTGGAGTTCATCCTACAGCTCCTTCTGTACCGAAATTAACAACTTGAGTCAAATTTAATTATTTATTTTTTATTCGGTTTGTAAATTTATTGCGATGAACCTGTTTCATTTCCTCGAAAAATCCGATTTTAATGTATGAATTCCCGTGTTACAATTTATTAATTTCAGGGTACGTACGCAGCACTCTTTCATATGTATACATGTATGATTAACCGACTTTTTTATGTTATACGTGTAAAAATATGTTGGTAGATTTTTTCTCCAGAAAATTTGAATGCCTATCCAAACGTCAAAAATATATCCTATTCGATCACATTGTAATTACGTAGCATAGCGCTGCTAGAAGCGTGACAATGACTGGCACTTTAACTTTCTCCCCTCTTCAGTTTTGTCGGATATCCAAATATTCTGTCCCAAACTTATTTAAATTCTTATCTTCTTAAAAATATCTTCTCTTGCTCACTGAACATTTTTCCTTGCAAGTGAGTATTCAATGTAACCCTTTCAAATTTATCATTTCGTAAACGTAAGTGCTGGATTCCTCATCACTTAAATAGTGCAATTTAAAAGCCAAAATTAATAACTAAATATCTAACTGTTGTAATTAGTCCATTTGAATTACAAATCAAGTTTTGGACTTCGCAATCTCTGAATAATTAAAGTAGCTTCTGTGTTAACGTGTCATTTAGGTTATAGTATTTCATTCCTCTACGACGGGAAAATTGGGATATTGGGATAGTGCTATTAGTACTGGGATTGTTATAGATGTGATTTTATTATTAATATAAGGAATGTGAAGACAAATACTTTATTAATATAAGTGCTATTTTAACAAAACTGATGTTTTGAAGCATATTTTAACAGGGTTTGTGATTTGGAAAAAAATTGAATGAAGTACTTTTACCAGAAAATTAATAATGTGTAGTGAGACGTAAAATCCAAAATAAAACCATTTCATGCAGAAAGTGTAAGTGAAAAGGAAAAATTAATGGCAAGGAGTATAATGCAATATATTTTTTTCCGTTGATATTTTTATTTCCTATACCCAGTTGTGTTTCTTTCCTTCCTTAGAGACTGTTTTATGCAGGCCAATAAATATGTGCAGAATAAGTTCTCAATTTTCGTACCGTGTCCTTTTTGACGATTATTACTATAAAAATATACATAATAATTATATTATATATTGTATAAAAATAATCCTATATAACATATTTGTATTATACATTTTTATAGTAATGATAATAGTTAAATTATAGTATTATATGTATTTTATTATAATAATCGTCAAAAAGGTCACTATACGAAAACTGCATGAAACAGCCTCTCAGAAAGGAAAGAAGCACAGCAGGGCATAGGAAATAAAAATATGAATGGAAAAAAAAATTGAAGTACACTCCTAGCCATTAATATTTATTTCCCCCTACACTTTCTGCATGTAACTTTTTTTTTTTTCATGGGTAATGCTGTAGCGTGTTTGATATCGCTTGATATTTTCATGAATGGTGCAACTTTCTATTCAACACTATTGGCAGCTCACTACTGGTTTTATTCTGAGAAAGTATTTACTGTAGAGTATCAACATACCTTACTATGTGAAGAACTCGTTGAAGGCAGTCAGAGGAAACACAACGTGCAGCACACTTGGACCCTACGTTATGGACTGCTCTAAATGGTTGTGACCAGGTCACTTGCCCCTGCTTGTTGTCAGTGTTGTCGCAGTTGTCACTATGGTAACACAACATACATAATGCACACACATGCGACATCAAGGAAAGTGGTGCACACAGTTTAGGACAACTACACAAAATCAATGAAAGCCGATCAAAGTTGAAAGGAAAAATGTCGGTAGCTGGGGTTCCGAATCTAATTTTTGAGATGTGGGTACAGGGTTATTATTTGTTGAAAAAGTATAAAAAAACGCCTTATGTGAGGGTTATGCCTTGTCATCTATCTGTGCTCTAGTGTTAGCTTCTAAAGTATAGGGCATTTTTTTTTTTAATTTCGCTGTCTGACGTTTTCGCTAAAAGTTACGGGACAAATTTAGTTTTAGTTAAAATAAGACAAAGGTAACGGGCACTTAACATGAAGAACTGGGTGCATTTCAGCGCACATTTCGAGGGTCAATATGTGATCTCTCTAATGTTTATCAGAGCTAGTATTATAAACTTTAAAACTCTATCCAACGAGATTTTGTCAGAGATGCGATATTCTTACTCTATTTACTAAAATTAAAAGATAATTTTTCTATCACCCACAGTTCTTGAGCGATAGACCGTTTAAGATTTTTTGGAATTGATATGAGCTCTGCCGCTTGTCTCTTTCTCTCCCTTCTCCCCCCCCCCCCCCCCCCCCCCCCCCCCCGCGGTGTTAAAGTTCTACACTCCACTGTTCTTACAGTGTCCCGCATAGTAGCAACGCAAAGAACAGACATAAGCTAATAATGAAACTAGCCTGCAAGAAGCAACCCTCCTCCCACGCCAAGCCGTAATGGACTCCCAACATTTTCCTAGGCACTCATCAAGAGTTCCACGTTTTACTTCAGGTGTGTTTTCAACCAGTTGCGGGACAATTCTGTAAACAAGGATGGTGATTTTTCACACCAAGAACGTGTCTTCGTTAACAATACACCTAGCTCTTGTTTCACGCCTGTATCTTGTGCACCTCGTTTTTATAACGTCCCTTGCCAATTTGCACCATTTCTTACTTTGCGCTCTCTGATTTTCCGTTTTACTCGCTGTGCTGGCTGCGCACTTGGACGCTGCCAGAAGATCTCGAATCCCACGGCGCAGAACAAAACTTAAGAGGCCACATCTTCATTGCAAACTATGTAAGTCATCGGGTGCACGCCGATTAATTCGGACCAGGTGATTTTTCTGCATGTATTTGACTTTTTTGTTCCATCTACGAACGTCACGAACCGTAACCCTAACCTAACCGCAGCAAGACTCTTAACGGTGGTAATAAAGTGACTGAGTTGTAAAGGCTGTGGGAGTGACTTTAGTCAACCGCGACAGCGACAATATGGAACATGTAGCGCACCGTCCGCGACAAGTGTAAGCAAATTGTTTACAATGTTTCCAATATACGTAGCTAAACATTAATATTATTTTTCTGTATCATTAATACAAAAAAAAACGATATAATAATTACATTTACATATACTGCATATGAACAGACTATCACTGGTATGATTTTCCTTAATCACTACATATACCATTATTCCTTACGGGAATGCCATTTTTTGTTTCCTCTTTTTGATTTACTCCCAATTTTTAAGGAACACAACTAGGGCATAAAAAGGGGTAAGTGTATTTTGTAACTAAATCTTGTGTTCGTGAAGCCTTTCGCCGTGTGCGTCTCAATGAAGAAGGCCAACATAGGACAACAGTGACAGCGTAAATTACAGTACCAGTCCAGTCCGTCCCGAGGCACACGCAGCCTCCTGTGCGACTGGTACCCGGTATCTCCCGCCGGCTAAATGGCCGGAGAGTGGCGTTGAAAACCCACCCGCTTATAGCGTCTTTATGGCGTGTTATATCGGGAGATATAGTGAAATAAAAAATACGGCAGCAGGGAGTGGTTGCAACAGAAAACATGTTGGGCATGTGAGAGTTGTAAAACGCGATACGGTAGGCACTGTTGAAGAAACACTAAAAGATGGTCACGCAAACCTTCCAGAAGTTTGCCAAGGAAACTTGATGTATGTAAGACAGGATTTTAAGCCAAATATATTTTCCTGTTATTCGTATTGTGCCCTCTTACTTGTAATATAAGTGGCGAGAGTTCCTGGTAAAATTCTAACCCATTTCCCGTCGTGAAATCCCATGAAAGAGAAAGTAATCGTAGAAAATGGAACTTAGCTGCTTAGAAGCAGTTGCTTCTAGTATGGTAAAATGTGTGTGAAATATGAAAAAGTAATTATAATTCTTTATAATTATTATATTATTCAAATGTTTATTTGTACTTACTATAAAGTGTTATCACCGTTTGCTTGCCATTCAAAATCTCGTTTCATTGGGGTCCGACTGGGGATCGATGGTAATACCGTCGCAGTTTTGATGACGGAAGGCAAGAGCGACGCATGGCTATCTGGAGGGAGGAAACTTATTTATGGTAGAACACTATATCTGAACGTCGTTTTCATTCTCAGCAAATTAGTGATAAACGCCTAAATACATTAATGTTGTCGCTAGAAAGCTGAAATCTGTGCCTATTGGCTTTTCAAGACGTACACTATTCCACTGAGTTGGTTCTTCAAAAGATATTTCCTGTGATGTCTCCGTCTTTTGGCTGCAAGTAAACGAAACCAGTTTAACCATCGCATCTACAATGCGGCCAAACTCGCTTTTACTCAGAGGTCGGTATTAGGTCCTTTAATATTCGGGCTTAAAATTACTTTGTTGTAATGTGAGAGGAAAAATGTGATAATTAGTTTAATCTGGTACGTTACCGGCTCTAGTAACGCTCCAAGACAGCGCATCGTCACAGGGATAAGCCAATAGGTGGGGGATCTGTGCCGCGGAGGACTTCTAGTCAGCAGCTATCTGTGCAGTTACAGGCACAGATTACTACATGTCACAGGTTGCAGTTGAATCCGTCCTGTGCTGTGTGTGATCCATGTGTGTGTGTGTTGGAGTGAGAAGTAATGATGTTTGGCGTAATTGATTTGTGGGTTATGAATTTGTAAAAATTATTTTTGGGGCAGTCATATAACTGAAGATGGGAATTTTGGAGAAAATCTCAGAAATAGAAAAGGAAATTGCGAGAACTCAAAAGAATAAAGGTGAAATACATTTTAGGTTAGAGTTGCGTAGAATGAACAGCACGAATTTTATCATCAGATTACTGTATCTCATTATTGAATATTTGTATTTCAGCAACTGAATATCATCTTGGATTGTTAAAGGCCAAGCTTGCGAAGTATAGATCACAGCTACTTGAACCACCAAAGAAATCTGAGAAAGGAGAAGGCTTTGATGTTTTGAAATCAGGTGATGCCCGTGTTGCCTTAATTGGTTTTCCGTCTGTTGGGAAGGTAGGTTGTATTCCCCTGAACGTAATGTCAGAGAATTTCTGGAGCAACAATTTACCATTTCCTGACAAATAATTAAGTTGCAATTCTTAAACGTTTACAATAGATTTTATTTTTATAGTAGGTTACTAAATATGTAGGCGGAATGTTTTATGTTTGCTCCGTGGAAGCGTGGAGCATATTTCTTCTCGACAAGCTGGTGCTTATGCACTTGGTCAAGAAATTCCTGGCATTTATGGAACCTGGGAGTTCACAAGCCTGTAACTGAATCATATAGATATCTACATGAGTGCAAAATAGGTACAGTCCATCCCACTTAGCAGAATATAGAACAAATCAAGATACAGCATCTCACATTCAGAAAGTGGCAAGAAACGCAACACATTTCTGGAACAGCTATACTGCAGTTCATTATGGGGATATGTGAAGTGTTTTTTTTTTTTTGCCATAATTGTGTACTGTAATAGGTGGATATGTATGTTTGTTGCTGTTTTTCACAAAAGTTGTCATTTAATACAGATTTGTGTCTTCTGGGATATGATGATGTGATGATTGGCAAGTAGTTGTGAGTGCTGCCTAGATCTTCAGGATTGTAGTAACATAAGAAGAGTCAGCTGTTCTATAAAAATGGGTTTATTATGTAAGTAAGGATGATATGTGTAGTCAGCCAACTGTAGAAGTGGTGCTGTGCAGTGTGTAGGGCTGTAGGTGGAACATGCAGGAAAGTTTAGGGGAGCTAACAGTGGGTAGGGCATATGGTGTGGCAAGGCAGTTGGGAAAATAGTTTTGTATGTGTAGGGTAGTTACAGACAGGCAGTTAAGCGAGGTTGGTCTGCGTATAGTTAGTAAGTTGAACAATGGGAGTTAGCTAAAGTGATCAAGAGAGCACAACCACAGGAAGTTAAGCGAGATGCCTGTGAAAGAAGAGATTGGCAGTGGGATGGCACTGATGAGGACCACAATGCTATACTTGTGTGTGCTCATAGGAGGGCTTCCTCCTTTCTTTCCAGAGAGGTTTGTATGATCAGCCAAAATAAGGCCATTCTCCCGATTAACATTTCTGAGATTAAACCATCCCTTTATCATAAAAGTTGGTTCCCTTCAGCTCAGGGCACTGGATGATCTTGCAGTGGGTCCACCCATAAAGCCAGCCCTGATTGGAAAATCTTGTGGATAGGGGAACATAATATTTTGAGGCAGATGTGCAGCATGTTGATCTGCGGAACTCTTGTTCACAACCTGAGTTATGGTCAGTGACTTGTAGCCTGATTTGTCTGAAACAGTTCCCTTATGAATGACAAATGTTAGAGCTAATGCAAATGTGTAATCACTAGATAGAGGGGGTAAATGTGAATCCTTTTATAATTTTATTACGTCTTTCGTTTCTGAGCACTCGCCTTGTTATTTTGATGGTATAGTTTACTAACATCAGACAAGTTAACCCAGACTACAGTATTGCATCTCTTGAACAGTACATTATTTTTGACAGCTTCACTTTGGCTGTAAACGTATGGGATCTTAACTCAGAAACATTCTGCACTTAATTGTGGTAAAATGGGGTCTGAATAATTTTTCCAGAGAAGCAGTTAGTAATTTGAGACCAAGTAACTTCTTAGTTATACTTGTGGTATGTTGGAGTTGTTCCTGCAAATATGAAGTGTGTTTTGTCAGCATTTACAGTGAGCTTGTTGTCTATAAACAATGTATTGTGATTTCCTGTCCTTGTTTTATTCTGTCCCTTTTTTCTTTTTCTTTCTTTTTTATTTTGTGGCAAGTCAACAAGTTATAGAATCACTGGTATATCTACTTAGTCTTCATTGGCTCACAAGGTGTCTTATGTGTTTACAGAGTTTAGCAACAGCTGTGCATTTTATTATGGGGAGGGGCGGCTGATAAGTAATGCACACAGTGAAATATCTTGAAAAAGAGATCATGTATTTAAACAAACGAAAGTAGGAAGTAAAGTAGAATATTTTAGCTACAAATCGACATACTTATTTTTCAACATAGTCGCCTTGTCGTTCAATACATTTTTCCGAACGTAAAACAAGTTTACACATGCCGTCAATGAAGAATTCAGGAGTTCTTTGTTGATCCATGACGTCACAGCTTGCTTCACTTCATCATCTGAGGTGAAATGAGTCCCCTTGAGATCCCTCTTGAGGTGAGGAAAGAAATGGAGATCGCTTGGCGCCAAGTCAGGGCTGTAGGGCGGATGGGAAAGAACCTCAAACTTCAGCATCTACTTCTGGCGTCAACATGCATGGCACCCATCAAGAACACACTTTTGTGTAGCCAAGTAAACCAATGATATAGCCCACTCTTTCTTTAGACATTCCTAGCCTGTCTGCTTCTGGGTGATACGGCGGTCATGCTTGATCAGTCCATCAACCTGTTTTTGATGCTTGTCATCTGTCACGGAAACTGGCCTTCCACTGCGAGGTTGGTTAACAATATTGGCATGACCTGGTTCACATTCACGAAATTTAATGGCCCAACAATTTACTGTGTAACAGTGTTTTCACCATACACAGCCTGTAAACGGCGATGAATTTCAGCTGGCGTTACGTTTTCACCCCTTAAAAATTCAGTCACCACGCATTGCTTCAATCTTGTTGACATACCACCATAACATGACTCCAGGCTTACATGCACTGTTTTAGAACTGGTGTAGAGAAAGGAATGAAACTTTGCACCGCTGTGCAGGAGGGTTGTGGCTACAAGGACACACTGCGCGCACATCACTACTTTGCTCCACTGGCAAAATATTTCACTGTGTGCATTACTTATCAGCCGCCCCTCATATTAAAGTTCATGTTAATATTATTTTTAAAGTGCTATGTTTCAGAAACTGGGTCTGCTTTTGCCTACACACCAGGAGGAATGTAATCTGAGGCATTCATTACAAAGCGCTAGTAGCTAAGTGAAAACAGTACAAATCATTATTGAAGTTGAATTTAAGTAAAGTCATAACTTAATAGAGCTTACATTTTTTTTATTAAATCTTCAGTACTTCTACAAATGAAGTATTGACAGTAATCCAGTACTTTTATAAGTTGGGGTAGCATAGTTGGTATGGTCCCTAGGCTGCAGGTTGGATTTCTGAGGGACTGTGGTTCTATTCCTGGCAGGGGCAAGAGATTTATCTCTTCTTCAGAGCATCCCGACTGGTTGTGGGGCTCACCTAGCCTCTCATGTAATAGATACTGAGAACTCATTCCCTGGAGGTAAAGTGACCAGCGTATGAAGCTGAACATGTAATTTCTGAATGCTGTCATTGTATTCACAGGGGCGACATATTAGTGAACTGAACATTTTTCTCACACTTAGATAAATATTTGTCCTTGTGTGTTGTTAAGGCCAGCATATGCTTTAAGTTTATACGCATGATTGCCATAAAGCACTTTCTTTTGTTTACAGTCCACTCTTCTCAGTACCTTGACAGCAACTGAAAGTGAGGCAGCATCATATGAATTCACAACACTTACATGCATTCCAGGAGTCATAGAATATAAGGGGGCAAACATTCAACTACTGGACTTGCCTGGTATTATTGAAGGGGCTTCTCAAGGCAAGGGTAGAGGAAGACAGGTAATAGTTGTTTATTATATAAATTAATATTAGCATTATGAGGTCACTGTCATTTGATTTTAATGACTTTGGACTGTTAAAGAAAGTCTACAGAGTCTGTATATTCATGCTGGACAATTCTGTGCTTTAGGCTGTAGTGCACTGGTTTAGACAGCACCCCAAGGAAATTTCTGCAAATGGGATACAGTGACTTGTGCATCATTGGTACTCCTGTCTAAATGCATGCGGTGATTTTTTTCTAACTGTTGCTGTACTGTCACCTGTGAGCATCCTGAGATGAGTTTCATTTGCACATGCCTCATAGACTGATACAGCAATTCATTATGGCTAGATTCCACATACAAAATGGAGCAACCTTTCTAACTCCTTCAGTGTTGTCTATATAATCCAACAGCTGCCAGTCATTCTGTCCCATTTTGTGAGGTATGTCAGTTGTAATCTTACACAGTGGCAGGTTTTTGAGCTATCATGAAAATTGCCACGTGCTAGTGTGTTATACACATATTCATTGGTATGCATATGGCTTGCCTTTTAAAATTCAGGTTTTGCAAATTTTTTTTTTATTGAACTTAACAAAGGGAACTCTTAACTGTTCAGTGATGCCATTGGTCTTGTGAGTCTTGCATTTTCAGTTATATTGTCATGAAAGTGTATAAATTTTAGGATATGAAAGACCTGTGACAGTTCATCTTGTTACTAGAAAATGGTATATATCTGATCAAGGATGGACCTGTAACATTTCAGTATTTTCCTAACATCATTCTGTTTGTATTATTATAATTATAAAAACTTATGTGTGTTGTACAGTCATATCAAGAAGTCATGATTATCGCTTGTCATTGTCAGATTTGTCTGAATGTTGTTTCTGGTTTTTATTAGTTGTGTCTTACATCCTCAGTCATCTCAGAGACCTCCAATTAAAAGATGAACTCCATTACCACATTTGCAAGGTTATTGTAGCTATGTCACTCTTTATCTTAATTTAATTTATATTGTTTAGAAATGTTGTATGAGACTCATTTTTAAAATGAGTTCATGTTTGATACTCTTTGTCTTTCAAAATTTGTTGTTATGACATGGACACAATTATGTTATACTGAAAAAATGCAGAATATTGTTTGTGTTCACAAGATCAGTAAGACAATATAAGTCATTGTCTGATGGTGGTGTGCTGCCCACCTTCATGCTTACTGTTCACGTCTCAACTACACGTACAGTAAACCCTTGATTTTATGTTTTTATGAGGATTGCCTAAAAATGATGTAAAATCAGGGAATAATTCTAGTGGGAATTTGGTTGGGTCCATACAAAAAGTGTGTCATATCACAGAAAACCCAAAATGCAGGAACATGAAATTAGAATTTGCTGTATGTGTGTAACTAAGTTTTGCCTGTGTGTTTTGTTTCATTTGGTCTTCCTACAGACTTACTGAGATTCACCATCTCATGTTTAGAGGATTGTGTAGACTGACTGATGTGAGTGGCATGAATGTGTGATTGGAACTTGATTCCTTAAGATCAAGAGTGAGCCTCCAGGTTTTTTATAAATATCTCGCAGCCAGAAACCGAAATGATAAAGCTTAATACTACATTCTGTTAGATGAGTCTTGCACTTTTCTGCTTTAAATCTTGCACTTTGAGTCTGGGATGCATGAATTACATGATGATTTATAGAAATTATATGTCATAGGAAACAAGATGTTTACTTGACACATCTGTGAAAGTTGATCACGTCATTGAAAGGGTGTTAAACCTTAAATGTAGGTGATTAGTAACTGTACTTCACAAATTCACATTCATTCATCTCAAATCTCATAGACAGGAATTTGTTCTCGATGAACTCTTTGTGTACTTTTTAACTCAGTTTCCATGTCATATACAGGTCTGTGGAATTGTATACTGTCTCATCTTCTCCATTCTCATGGGCTGTAAAGTCATGCAGCAAGTCACATGACAGCAGTGAGAGAAAGAATCTTTCTTACCCATGTTAAATGTAGTATGCCACTACTGGCCCTCAGTTTGTACCTGTTGCTGTATTTTCACACTGTAGTGACAACACTTTCCTTGATGTTGATTTTGTGTGGTTTACTGGAATAAATGCCAACTTTAATGACATGTTTCATTGATGTTGACTTCTGGATGTTTGAAGAAATTACATGTGAATTTATTTTTCCCTTAATTTAGAGTAAAAAATAGGGTGTGTGAATTACCTGATGTCGCAAAGCCTGTGATGAGATACTTTCTTAAAGCATTCTGGCTGGATGTCATATGGTGTTTTAGGAGTTTAGGAGTACTTAATGGGGTAACAGATCCAATTGAGAAGCAATTCATGAAGTAATGAAACAGGTCCCCCGGTATGTAGATGGTCATGATGTACATAGCTTACTTGAGCTAGACACATTGTCAAGTTAGCCTGTGCTAAGGAATGTCTTGCAGATGGTAGAGTGTGGGTTATGAATTTAGTGTTTTTTCGTGGTACTATGTGTAGGTGATTGCAGTAGCACGCACAGCAGACCTAGTCCTGATGATGCTGGATGCTACCAAACAAGATGTCCAACGTGGATTGTTAGAGAAGGAGCTTGAGAGTGTAGGAATTCGCCTTAATAAGAAGAAGCCAAATATTTACTTCAAGGTCAGTCCTCCTAGGTTTAGTTGTGTTCGCCCAGATTGTGAATTGAATGACTGAATATGTTAACGAATTATTTGTTTTGTCTGTCTTACAGTTCAAGTAAAGGAGACATTTAATAGCAGAATATTGGTATGAATTGTTTGTTGTGCCAACATTCTTGAATAGTATTATGTTGGATATTATTGATTGTTTGAGATATATTTTATGTAAAATACATGACACCGTTCTACTTTATACAGATTCTGAATGGATTTCATGTATGTAATTAGGTGAAGAAAGGTGGTGGTCTGTCTTTCAACTCAACATGTCTTCTGACCCGAGTGGATGAAAAGTTGGTGCAAATGATCCTTCATGAATACAAGATCTTCAATGCTGAAGTGAGTTATATGTTCTGTGTTTCATATGAAAGTGGCTAAGGGAGGCAGGGGACTTTCCAAATAGTGGTATTAAATTTAAAAAATTCATAATAGTGAATGGAAAACTCATAATGTATGCTGTTAACCTGATATTACAGTGATTAAATCAAAGAGGATGAGATGGGTTGGGCATACACTACACATGAGGATGAGAAATTATAGTTATATATATTTTAATCTTATGTTTTTGGAAAGACACTGGGAAACAAAAGATTCTGGACCGAATGATAGCAGCCATTTGTAGATTTCAGTCTGCTCTTGAATTTCTCCATGAATGCAGTTGTGATGTGTTGGTGTTTTTCCTGAATGTTTGAACTTTGCAACACTTTCAAAGGGTTTATTAGCGCATTTTATGTTACGATTTTGTTCTGCATTCTGTTCATGAGACATAAACATATATTTAGTTTTCTTATCATTTACTTCTAGACCCAGCTCTTTTATTAGGAACTAATAAAGCTTCTGTGCCTTTGTTTATAGTATGTATGTTTTTTGTACAGCAAATTAACATTGTCAGCACAGACCAGAAGCTAATGTGTCTTTTTAAATTTCAGCCCCTCCTGGTTTGCTTGAACCATCCAAAATGGCATATTCTAAGGCAAAGTTGAGAGGTAATGGTGACAATCTCCCCCCCCCCCCCCCCCCCCCACCCACCCACCCACACCCCCCCACCACCCCCCCCCCCCCCCCCCCCAAACCA
>Ga0123355_10004227_pt1 | contig 20854 bp, 18 predicted proteins | sample TergutEmb28metaG_3_FD_89872 | JGI IMG/M metagenome (GOLD analysis project Ga0123355, IMG submission 89872) | Embiratermes neotenicus P1 segment gut microbial communities from Petit-Saut dam, French Guiana - Emb289 P1 | ecosystem: Host-associated > Arthropoda: Insects > Digestive system > Gut ...
CTCGCTGTCGACGTTTTGGTCGCCGGGAGACGCTCCGCCAGGCTGGGCGAGCGGCCGGGCGAGCCTCCAAGCCATTCCAGGTGGGCCAGGTTTGCGGGAGACCCGCTAGCGCGTGCGTGGCGGCGCCGTCGAGCCGCGCACGACCAGCGTGGGCTCGAGCATCACGTCACGGGGAGCTGGCGGGTCGTCGCCGAGCTGGTCGAGCAGCAGGCCGGCCGCCGCAAACCCGATCTCCCGCTGCGGCACCCGCACGGAGGTCAGCGGCGGCCGCAGCTTGTCGATGAACAGCATGTCGTTGAAGCCGACGATCGAGACGGCCTCAGGACAGACCAGCCCGTCCGCCGCGAGCGCTTCGTAGCAGCCCATCGCCAGCAGGTCGTTGGCCGCGATGATCGCCGTGACGCCGGGATCGGCCGCGAGCACCTGCGCGCACGCGTGGGCGCCCGCTTCCTCCGTGAACGCGCCGGCGAACGCGATCCGCTCGGGCGGAGCCGGTAGCAGGTGCTCCTCAGTCGCAGCCAGGAACCCGAGGTAGCGCAGATGGCCCGTGGAGACGTTCTGTGGACCCGCGACGTAGCCGATCTGCTCGTGCCCGAGCGCGACCACGTGGTCGACCGCCAGCCGGCTGCCCGTGCGGTCGTCAACGGTGACCGACGACAACGAACCGTCCTCGAAGCTGCGGTTGACGAGCACCACCGGCTGCCCGTTCAGCGATACCTCCGCGAGCGGCTCCGCGTCGAGGCGCGCGGTCGCGGCAATGAACCCGTCCACCTGGCGGGCAAGCATCGCCTCGATCCGCAACCGCTCGCGCTCCGGATCGCCGTCGGTGTTGACCAGCAGCGGGGTGTAGCCGTCGGCCACGAGCCGGTCGTCGATGCCCCGCACAATCGGCGGAAACAGCGGGTTCGTCAGATCTGGGATCAGCACGCCGACCGTGTAGGAGCGGTTGGTCTTCAGCCCCCGCGCGATCGGGTTCGGGTGGTATCCGAGCTCACCGGCGGCAGCCAGCACGCGGGCTGCGGTCTCGTCGTTGACGAGCGTCCTGGTCTCGGGGTTCAGCGCCCGTGACACCGTGCCGGGGTGGACCTCCGCCAGGCGGGCCACGTCGCGGATTGTCACCGGCGTGCGCATCAGGTCTTCGCTTCCACCGCCCCGCCGAGGTACAGCGCTCCGATCTCCGGGTGAGTGAGCACTTCGCGCCCCGAGCCGGTCAGCCTGACCGAGCCGTTCTCGAGCACCACGCCGTGCCCGCTGAGCTTCAGACCGGCGCGCGCGTTCTGCTCGACCAGCAGGATCGTCTTCCCCTGCCGGTTCATCTGGGCGACCATCGCGAACACCATCGAGCGGGTCTGCGGATCGAGCCCCATCGAGGGCTCGTCGAGCATGATCAGCTCTGGGTCGAGCATCAGGCAGCGCGCGAACTCGACCAGTCGCTGTTGGCCGCCGGAGAGGCTGCCGGCCTTCTCGTCGGCGCGGTCGTGGACGATCGGGTACAGCTCCTGCACGGCCGCCAGGCGCTGGCGCACCAGCGTCTTGTCCGAAACCGTGAACGCCCCCATCTCGACGTTCTCCTGAACGGTCATGCTCGGGAACAGGCTGTGCGCCTGGGGAATCTGGGCGATGCCGCGCGCGAGCACCTGCTGTGGCGTCTTCCCGGAGATCAGCTCGCCGCGATGCCGGATCTCCCCGGCGCGCGGGCGCAGCAGGCCGCTGATCGTATTCATCACTGTCGACTTGCCGGCGCCGTTGGGACCGACCACGCAGGTGATGTCGCCGCGTGGCACCCGCAGCGTCACGTGCTTGAGGACGTCGGCGCCGCCGTAGCCGGCGCACACACCGGTCAGGGTGAGCAGCGCCTCGGGCTCCACCGGCTCGGTGGCCGGAGGCGTGCGCTCGGAGACCGATATCGATCCGAGCCGCGACGCCTCGACGCCGGCCGGTTCGTTCCGGAGATACTCCTCGAGATCCGACTGCTGGTCGTCGTCGGCGCCCAGGTAGGCCTCCAGCACCGCCGGGTTCGAGCGGACTTCCGCCGGCTCGCCGGCGGTCAGCGCCGCGCCCTGACTGAGGACCGTGATCCGCGAGCAGATGCCCATCACGAACTCCATGTTGTGCTCGACAACGAGGATCGTCTTGCCGTCGCGGTTGAGGTCTTTGATCCGGTCGGACAGGTGCGTGATCAGCGTCGGGTTGACGCCGCCGGTGGGCTCGTCCAGGAGCAGGACGGCGGGGTCCGCCACTAGCAGCGACGCCAGTTCGAGCAGCTTGCGCTGCCCGTAGGAGAGGTTGCCGGCGGGCTCATTCGCCAACCGCGTCAGCCCGACGAAGTCGAGCAGCTCGAGCGCGTGGCGGCGGTCGCTGTGAGAGCCGGCGAGCCGCAGTACGCCGCGCAGCCAGCTCTCGTCGTGCTGGGTGGCGACGAGCATGTTCTCGAGCACCGTCAGGCGCGCGAAGATGCGGGTCAGCTGGAAGGTGCGGCCGATGCCGAGCTTGAAGATCCGGTCCGGTGGGGCGTTGGTGATATCTGTCCCCTTGAAGCTCACGTGACCCTGCTGGATCCGCTCGTAACCGGTGATGACGTTGAACAGCGTCGTCTTGCCGGAGCCGTTCGGGCCGATCAGGCCGTTGATCTGGCCCTCCGCGACCTCGAGGCTGGCGCCGTTCAGCGCCCGCAGGCCGCCGTATGCCTTGACGACGCCGTCGACCTCGATCAGATTGCTCATCGGGTCGCTCCCGCGACGCCGGCCAGCTTCTGCTCTCTGCCCGTCGGCTCCGGGGCCGCGGCTCTGGCGCGGCGCCGCGCGAGGAAGCCCTGGATGCTCGGGACGACTCCCTGCGGCATGATCAGGATCACCGCCAGGAACAGCGCGCCGTAGGCGATCAGATAGGTCGCGTTGCTGGAGAAGCTCAGCGTCAGGTACTGCTGCATGGACTCGAGCACGAGCGCCCCGAACAGCGGGCCGACGAGCGTGCCCATCCCGCCGAAGAAGGCCATCAGCGCGATCGACAGGTCGAACAGCGGGTCGAAGGCGGTGTTCGGAAACAGCTCGCCGATGAAGTCGAAGTACAGCCCTCCCGCCATGCCGACGAACAGCGCCGACAGCATGAACGCCGACAGCTTCAGCTTGCGGGTCTGGACCCCCATCCCGAGCGCGCGGTCCTCGTCGTCGCGGATCGCCAGCAGCTGCAGGCCGAAGCGCGACCGCCGGACCAGCCAGGAGGCGGCGATCGTGAGCACGAGGATCGCCAGCGCCACGTAGTAGAACGGTCGGTTGTAAGAGGCGCCGAGCCACGGCGCGGCCGGCAGGAACAGGCCGGAGGTGCCGCCGGTGAAGCCGAGGTTGAACGCCGCCAGCTGGAAGATGAAGAAGATCGCGATCGTCACCACGACGAACGTGTGCCGGCGGGTGCGCAACGCGACCAGCCCGACCGGGACCGCGATCAGCGCCGCGATGATTCCGCACAGTGGCAGCAGCGCGAACGACGCCCAGCCGCCGCCCACGTGCAGGTGCTCGCACAACAGCGCCAGCCCATAGCCGCCGCTGCCGAAGAAGACGGCGTGGCCGAGCGCCAGGTAGCCGGTGTAGCCGCTGAAGATGTTCCACGACGCGGCGGCGACCATGAAGACGAGCGTGAAGAACGCGATCGACGTCGTGGTCGGGTCGGTGACCAGCAGCGGGAACAGCCCGAACACAATCGCGATCACACCCCAGAAGCCGAGGCCGGCCGCTCGTCGCGCCGATCGTCGCCGGGCGGGCGGCGGGCCCTCGGCAGCCGTCGCGGCCCCGGCCGGCTCGCTCACTGTGCCCGCACCGCTGTCCGTCCCAGCAGCCCCTGCGGCCTGAAGGAGAGGACGATCACCAGCGCGGCGAAGTACACGAGCGGCGCCCACGTCGGGGACCACCACACCGCCACGACGTCGTTGATCACGAGGATGAACACGGCCGCGACCATGGCGCCGGCGAGCGAGCCCATCCCGCCGAGGATCACGATCGCCAGCAACCGGGAGATCAGGTCATAGCCCGTGTTCGGATTGAAGGCGTTGGTCGCCCCGAAGACGACGCCGCCAACCGCCGTGACGGCCACCCCGATGCCGACCGAGATCGTCCGCACCCGGTTGACGTTGACGCCGATCAGGTCGGCCGCCGTCCGGTTCTGCAGGGAGGCCCGGACGGCGCGGCCGAACTTGGTTCGGTACAGCACGTAGTACAGCCAGGCGAGCAATCCGACCGCCATCCCAAAGCCGATCAGGTAGATGTCCGGCAGGTAGAAGCCGAGCATGTGCACGGAGCTGTTGACGTAGGACGCCGACAGCTGCCGGTAATCCACCCCGTAGATCGCCGTCAGGATCCCCTCGATGATGATCGCCACCGCGTACGTCACCAGAATCGACATCTGCGTCCGGTCCCGATCCGCCAGGCGCCGCATGAAGCAGAACTCGATCGTGACGCCCAGCAGGAACATCGCCGGCACGGTGATCAGCAGCCCCGGCAGCAGTCCGATCCCGGCGTGCGCCTCCAGTTCGAAACTGAGGTACGCGCCGAGGATCACCATGATCCCCTGCGCGATGTTGATGATGTCCATGACCCCGAAGATCAGGGTCAGACCGGCGGCCATCAGCGCATAGACGCCGCCGGTCAGGACCCCATCAACAGCGGCCTGCAGGAAGGCGGTACCCGACAAGGCCTACTTCCAAGCGGGCTTCGGGTAGAGCGGTCGCACCGACCCCGGGTCATTCGTCGGGATCACCTGCACCAGCTTGTTGCCCTGCCACTGGAACGTCAGCGTCTTCTGGGCGAGGTTCTCGCCGAGCTGGTCGAACTTGACCGGCCCCTGCACGCTGTTGAGCGTGACGCCGCTCTTCAGGTACCTGATGATCGCCGGCTGGCTGAAGCCGTGCGTGGCGTTGACCGCCTGCGCCAGCACCTGACCGACCGAGTACGCCTCGGCCACGTCGGCGTTGACGCTGCTGGCGCTGCCACCGTACTTGGCGACGTACTCCCTGACCATCTTCTGCGAGTCGGCCTTCTTATAGCCCGGGTACCAGCCGTTCGGCACGAAGATGCCGCTCTGCTCGCCGTGGACGGCGCTGACGAACGCGGCGCCCTGGTCCGGACCGGCGGTCGCGATGAACGCCTTCGGGCTGTAGTGCTGCTGGATGAAGACCTGGGTGAACGCCGACACGGTCGGCACGTCGACCGAGCCCAGCAGGACCAGGTCCGGCTTCGCGCTGGCCACCTGGCCGGCGATCGCCGTGTAGTCGGTCACCTCGTCCGGGAACACCTTCGACAGGACCGTCTTGACGCCCGCCTTCTGCAGGATGCTCTGCGCGAGCGGCAACTGCGGCTGCGTGAACGGGTCGTTGGACGTCACGTAGGCGGCCGTCTTCGGGCGCTTGCCGGCGGGCATCGACGCGATCCAGTCCGCAAACGTCACGAGATTCTGCTTGACCGGGATCGATACGTCGAACACGTTCCGCAGGCCAGCGCTGAAGACGGACGGGCCGCCGTCGGCGCCGCCGACCATCGCGTAGCCGTAGCGGGCCGCGACGCGGGCGGCCGGGACGCTGAGCAGCGTCGAGAACGGCCCGAAGATGAGCTGATCATGCTGCGAGCCGATCAGGTTGTTGTAGTTGGTCACCACCTGCGACGGGCTCGACGCATCGGAGATGATGTCGAGCTTGATCGGGTGACCCAGCAGGCCACCCGCCTTGTTCTGGTCGGCGGCCCAGAGCTTGTAGCCCCTGGCGAACGCCTGACCGTCGGCGGAGAAGTCTCCGCTCAGCGAAAGTGATGCGCCGATCGTGATCGGCGTACTGCTCGCGGCCTTGCGCGTCGCGGCGGCCCCGACCGAGCTGCCCAGGGCAACCGCCGCGGCAGCCAGCACGACAACGCTGATCGCAACCCTTCGAGGAATCCTCATTACCTCTCCCTTCAGCATCTCCCGCCCCGTCGCCAAGCCGGCGATCGAGGCCCCTCTTGCAATCGTTTGCAGCTTCGGAACGTACCAGCCCCGACTCGCCGCTGTCAACCGCGAATTCGCGCTCTTAACAGCTTTCTAGCCGCGCGCCGGCTGCGACCGCGGGGGCGGCTACCAGCGGTAGTGGGCGAAGGCCTTGTTGGCCTGCGCCATGCGGTAGATGTCGTCCTTGCGCTTGAAGGCGTTGCCCTGCTGCTGCTGGGCGTCGAGCAGCTCGTGCGCGAGGCGCTGCGCCATCGTCTTCTCGCGACGCTGGCGGGAGTAGCTGACCAGCCACCGGACGGCGAGCGTCCGAGCCCGCGGCGGCGGAACCTCGACCGGCACCTGGTAGGTGGCGCCGCCGACCCGGCGAGAGCGGACCTCCAGCACGGGGGTCAGCGCCTTGACGCCGGCCTCCATTACCTCCAGCGGGTTCTTGCCGGTCCGCTCACCGAGGATCGCGAGCGCGTCGTAGACGATCCGCTCGGCGGTCGACTTCTTGCCGTCCAGCATCACCTTGTTGATGATCTGCTGGACCAGACGATTGTGGTGGACGGCGTCCGGATCGATCCGCCGGACCTGTGCGGCTGCCCTACGCGGCATTACTTGGCTTTGACCCCGTACTGCGAGCGGGCCTTCTTGCGGTCCGACACGCCCGCGGCGTCCAGCGTTCCGCGGATCACCTTGTAGCGAAAGCCCGGCAGGTCCTTGACGCGACCGCCGCGCACGAGCACCACCGAGTGCTCCTGCAGGTTGTGGCCCTCACCGGGAATGTAGGCGCCGACTTCCATGCCGTTGGTCAGACGAACGCGGGCCACCTTGCGCAGCGCCGAGTTCGGCTTCTTCGGCGTCGTCGTGTAGACGCGCGTGCAGACGCCGCGCCGCTGGGGCGCTGCGACCTTCTTCTTGCGACCCTTGCCCGACTTCAGGCCCGGGGTAGCGAGCTTCTTGGCCGGCTTCACGCGGCCCTTGTTCACCAGCTGATTGGTCGTCGGCATTCGGCGTGCAAATGTAGCAGGGGCGACACGCCGGGACGGTCACGCGGGGCGTGCGGTTCTGCAGATCGATCTGCGACGATCGTCGCTCAACGGCCTCCGAACGACAGGCACGGAGATCCTAGTGGACATATCGCGCGTTGAGGTCTTCGGCTACGACCTGAGTTACGTCCACGGCCGTTTCGTGCTGTCGGGCGGGCGCGAGGCCGACACGCTTCCGAGCACCGTCGTGCGTATCACGACGGTCGACGGTATCGAGGGCTTCGGCGAGGTGTGCCCGCTCGGGTCGGTCTACCTTCCAGCCCATGCCGCAGGTGCCCGGGCCGCTCTCCGCGAATTGGCACCCGCCGTCGTCGGCGTCGACGCGTCGAACCTGGGAGCGATCGAGGCTGCGATGGAGCGCGCCCTGATGGGTCACGGGTACGCGAAGAGCGCGATTGACGTCGCCTGCTGGGATGCCTTCGGCAGGGCAACCGGGGTACCGGTCTGCCAGCTTCTCGGCGGGCGACGGAGCGACGAGCTCCCGCTGTACGTTGCCGTACCGCTTGCGTCAGCAGCCGAGATGACGGGGTACGTCGAGGCGCGGCGCGCGGAGGGCTTTCGTCGTTTCCAGCTCAAGGTGGGAGGCAACCCACGGGACGACGTCGTCCGCATTCGGAGCGTCGTCGAGGCGACCGGACCCGACGAGGTGGTCGTCGCCGACGCTAACGGCGGATGGTCCCTCCAGGACGCGGTCGTAGCCGTGCGGGGAATCAGCGATCTCGAACGCGTCTTCGTCGAGCAGCCCTGTAGAACACTCGAAGAGTGCCTGGTCGTGCGGACCTGCACGACCCTGCCGATGATCCTGGACGAGAGCATCGTCGACGTGCAGTCGCTGCTCCGGGCACACCGCGAGCGCGCGATGGAGGCATTCAACCTCAAGCTCTCGAAGGTCGGTGGCCTTACCCGCGCGAAGCTGATGCGCGACCTCGCGGCCGCACTGGGCCTGCGCGTGACGGTCGAGGATACGTGGGGCGGCGACGTGATAACCGCTGCCGTGTCCCATCTCGCGGCAAGCACGCCTCCAGCGACGTTGTTCACCGTTTCGTTCATGAACGACTGGACGAACGAGCACATCGCCAGCGACGCTTCGCGTTCCAGCCTCGGAGTCGGCTCCGCCCCGATGGACCGAGGGCTCGGCGTCGACGTCGATATCGAGATGCTTGGCCCCCCGCTCTTCACCGCTCGATGAACAGCTCGCCGACGTTCAGCTTCGACGGCCGAGAGATCCCGATCCGCGATGGTGCGACGATCGCGGCGGCGCTCATTGCTGCCGGGGAATCCGAGCTCAAGCAGACTCGCCAGGGCGAGCGGCGCGGCGTCTTCTGCGGGATGGGCGTCTGCCAGGAGTGCCTCGTCGAGGTCGACGGCCGGCCGGGACAGCGCGCGTGTATGACCGGCGCGCGGGCGGGCATACGCGTTCGCCACCAGCCCGCACTGCCGCAGATGCCGACGCGCGTGTCGGCGGCGGATTCGGATGAGCGGGTGCGGCGCTGCGAGCTGCTCGTGGTCGGTGGGGGTCCGGCCGGGCTCAGCGCGGCCGCGGTCGCAGCCGAGGCGGGTCTCGATGTTGTGCTCGTCGACGAGCGGGCGAAGCTCGGCGGCCAATACTTCAAGCAGCCGGCAGACGCGGGCGCGAGTTCGCCTACTGATTCGCAGTTCGCCGCCGGGAGGGCGCTGATCGAGCGGACGGCCGCAGCCGGCGTCGAGATCCGCACCGGCCTCCAGGTTTGGGGCGTGTTCGGGCTCGATGCGATCTGCGCGATCGGCGCCGATGTTCGCTGGCGATTCGAGTGCGATGCACTGATCGCCGCGCCGGGGGCCTACGAGCGCGGGCTGCCGTTCCCGGGCTGGACGCTGCCGGGGGTGATGACGACCGGTGCGGCGCAGACGTTGTGGCGTAGCTACCGGGTCGCGCCCGGAACGCGAATCCTCGTGTCCGGCAACGGGCCGCTCAATCTGCAGGTAGCGGCCGAACTGGTCGACGGCGGGGCAACCGTCGTCGGGGTAGCCGAGCTGGCCAAGGCGCCCGTTCCCGGCCGGCTGCGGGGGCTGACGCGGATGGCGCTGGCCGATCCCGGCCTCATCCGCGACGGCCTTCGCTATCGAGCCACGCTCGCCCGCGCGCGGGTGCCGGTCATGCACGGCTCGCTCGTGGTAGAGGTCCACGGCAGGGGCCGCCCACGGTCGGCGGTGGTCGTGGCCGTCGACCGACTCGGCCGTCCCCGCGCCGGGAGCGAGCGTCGGTTCGACGCCGACGCGGTCTTGCTGGGCTTTGGCTTCGTTCCCTCCACCGACATCGCCCGCGCGCTCGGCTGCCGGCACGAGGTGCCCGCAGGTGCCGGCGATCTCGTGACGGTCGTGGACGAGCGCGGTGCAACATCGCGCGAGCACGTCTGGGTAGTCGGGGACGGCGCCGGCATCCGTGGCGCCAGGCACGCTCAGGCGCAGGGCGAGCTGGCGGGCCTCGACGCGGCCCGCGCGTTGAGGGGGTCGATCAGCGAGACGCTGGCGCGACGCGAGCGCGCGGCTTTGCGTGCGGCAGCCCGGCACCGGCATTTCCAGTGTGGGCTCCGGGACGTGTTCCTCGCCCACCGCCACCAGGAGGAGTTGGCTGCGCCTGAGACGCCTATCTGTCGCTGCGAGGGCGTCAGCCGCGACGAGGTCGAGCGTGCGCTCGACGATGGAGCCGGCCACGTCGGCGCGATCAAGCGGGTCACCCGAGCCGGCATGGGCCCGTGTCAGGGTCGCTACTGCGGGCCGGTGATCGCCGCAATGGCCGCCCGCCGGACCGGGCAGGCACTCGGCGAGCTATCCGGGTTCGCTCCAGCGCCGCCGGTCAAGCCGATCGAGATCCGCGCGCTGCTCGACGAGACCGGCGCACGCTGACTCGCGCTCATGGAGCGAACGCGGAGACGTCGGTCTCGGGCCGGTGCCCGCAGACGAGCTCGGCCAGCGTCCGGCCGAGCAGTGGCCCCGCCGTGAACCCCATGTAGGGGAACGCCCCGATGAACAACCCGGGGGCCCCAGGCAGCTGGCCGATCAGCGGCAGCCAGCTGGCGGTGGCGTTGACGAACCCAGCCCATGTGCGCAACAGCCGCGCCTGGGCGATTCCGGGGACGACCCGGGTCGCGACCGCGAGGTTGGCCAAGAGCGAGTCGCGATCCACCAGCGGCCGGCGGTCGCGCACTCGGGCTGGCCAGCCTCCCCCGATCAGGATCGAGCCGACCCGCGCCTGCTTGAGCGTCAGCGGCGCACCGGCGAAGTAGACGAGATGGCGGACCAGCGGCGCCACCGCCTCGGTCACCGATGCCTGGATCGGTTCGCGGCCCACGGCCACCGGAACTCCCGCCAGCGCGGTGACGGCCCCGGCCTCGACGCCGCCGCAGCTGACCACCTTCGCGCAGGCGACTTCGCCCGCGGAGGTCTGGGCGAGGAATCCGGCACCCTCGCGTGCCAGTGATGCCAGCTCGGTCCGCGGCCTGACGCGCGCGCCCGCGGCCACCGCCGCCCCCGCCAGGGCGGCGGTGGCCAGCAGCGGATTGGCCTTGCCCTCGTCGGGACAGAACTCGCCGCCGGCCATGCCCTCGGCCACGTAGGGGGCGAGCTCGTGCAGATCCGCCGCCGAGAGGAGCTCCGACGCCAGACCCTGCTCGTGCTCGATCGCCACCTTGCGCTCGATCGCCGGCAGCTGGTCCGGCGAGTCGGCGATCAGGATCCCGCCGGTGATCTCCACCTCGAGATCCACCCCGAGCTCGTCGCCGAGCCCGCGCCAGAGCTGGATCGCGTCGCGCAGGAAGCGGGTGGCCGGGGCGTAGGCGCGTGCCCAGCCGTCGCCACGCTCCATGAACGGCGGATGCTGGAGTTGGGCGTGCAGGCTGCCGGCGTTGGCGGCCGAGCCGGCCGACCCGAGCTCTGAGCGTTCGACGAGGATTACGTCGACGCCCTCACGCGCGAGATACCAGGCGGTGGCGACGCCCGTGATCCCGCCGCCGACGACCAGCGCCTGGCAGCTATCGGATGTAGCTGGCACCGTTGACGTCCAGCGTGGCGCCGCTGAGATGGCGGACCGTGCCGGAGGCGAGAAACGCGGTGAGCTCCGCGATCTCCCGCGGCGGGACCCACTCGCCCATCGCAAGCGTCGCGGTCACTGCGTCCTCGCCGCCCAGCTGAGCGGCCGAGATCTCGGACATGCGGGTGCGGACGATGCCGGGCGCGATCACGTACACGAGCACCCCGTCCGCCGCGTGGGCGCGAGCAAGCGTCTGCGCGAGCGATTTCAACGCCGCCTTGGACGCGCTGTAGGCGAGCAGGCCGGGGTTGCCGGAGCCCCGCTGGGCGGCCCAGCTCGACAGGACGATCATCGTGCCGCCGCCAGAGCCCGCGAAGTGGCGTACCGCCGCTCGCATGATGTTGGCCGGCTCGACCAGATTGACGGCCAGCGTCTGCTGCCATGCCTCGTCCCAGTCATCGTCGCTCGCCTCGAGCGGCGACTGGAGCATCACGGCCGCATTGCAGACCAACACGTCGATCCCGCCGCGCCACGCCATCGCCGTGTCCCACAGCTCGCGGCCGGCGCCGGGCTGGGCGAGATCGAGCGACACGAGATGGCGGCGGTCCGCCGGGATCTCGGCGGTGGCGCGCTCGGCGCCCGCGTGATCGGTGTGGTAGGCGGCGATCACCGACGCGCCGGCGCGGCCCACCGCCGCCGTGATCTCGGCGCCGATCCCCTTAGAGGCGCCGGTTATCAGCACGGTCCTGCCGGTGAGATCGGTCACGCGGCGACGGCCGGCCCCGGTGCGAACCGAGCCGCGAGGTCGTCGAGTTCCTGCAGCAGCGGCGTCAGCTTGCTGACGCGCTCCACCCCCTCGGCGCCGAGGCTCGCGAACGTGGTCAGCGGCGGCCGCACGTCGCCGACCGGGTACCCGGCGACTGCCGCGAGCGCCTTGGAGTAGCACTGGTGGCCGTAGGTCGGATGCCCCTCGGCGATGATCTCGTTGACCTGGTCGAGCTTGCGCTCGATGGCCTTGGCCTCCTCAACTCGCCCGGCGGTCAGCAGATCCCAGATCAGCGACGAAGCGCGCGGCGCGTAGTTGCCGAAGGGATTGACATAGCCGACGGCGCCGAGCAGGAACGACTGGACGATCCGCTCTCCGGCGAACACCTGCATGACGCCGCCCGTCGCCTCGACGACGTCGTAGACGCGCGCAACGTCAAGGCTCGCTTCCTTGATGTAGCGCACGTTCTCGAGCGACTCGGTCAACCTCGCGACGAGCGCAGCCGACATGTCAACGTTGGAGGTGACTGGGTTGTTGTAGAGCATGATCGGGATCGAGACGGCTTCGCTGATCGCCCGGTAGTAGCCGAAGATCTCGTCCTCGGTCGGCGTGTAGTAGTACGGGGGGACGATCATCAGGCCGTCGGCACCGAGGGCCTCGGCCTCCCTGCTGTACCGGACCGCGTTATCGGTGTAGGCGTTCATCGTGCCGACCAGGACCGGTACCCGCCCGGCCACGTGGTCGATCGTCGCCCTGACGAACTCGGTGCGCTCGGCGTCGGACACGGTCAGGAACTCGCCGGTGCTACCGAGGATGATCAGCCCCGGGACCCCGGAGGCGAGCTGCCAGTCGATGAACCGACGATGGGCGTCTAGGTCGATCGCGTGGTGATCCTCGGTGAACGGCGTGATCGTGACGGTGTAGCTCCCACGGAATGTCATGTGACCTCCTTCTCTGTGCATGTCAGTTGCTCTCCTCCCCTCAAAGCAGACGGGACAAGAAGCGCCGGGTCCGCTCATGGCGCGGCGCGCTCAGCAACTCGTTCGGCGGGCCTTGCTCGACGATCACGCCGTCGTCCATGAACACGACCCGGTCCGCGACGTCGCGGGCGAAGGACATCTCGTGGGTCACGACCAGCATCGTCATCCCGTCCGACGCCAGGCTCCGCATCACGTCGAGCACCTCGCCGACGATCTCCGGGTCGAGCGCCGAGGTCGGCTCGTCGAACAGCATCAGCTTCGGGGACATCGCCAAAGCGCGCGCGATCGCCACCCGCTGCTGCTGGCCGCCCGACAGCTGGCGCGGGTAGGAGTCCGCCTTTTCGGCCAAGCCGACCCGGTCGAGCAACTCCATCGCCGCCTGCTGGGCGATGTGCTTGGGCGTCCGAGTCACCTGAGTCGGTCCCTCGATGATGTTCTCGATCGCGGTCTTGTTTCCGAACAGGTTGAAGTGCTGGAAGACCATCCCGATCGAGACGCGCTGCTTGGCCAGCTCGCCTGGGGGGAGCGGGACCAGCCGGTTGCGGCGCGTGTATTCGCCGATCAGTTCGCGGTCGAGGATCACGCGACCCGCGGTGGGGACCTCGAGGCGGTTGACGCAGCGAAGCAGCGTCGTCTTGCCGGAGCCGGACGCGCCGATCAGGCAGACGACCTCGCCGACCGTGATGTCGAGGTCGATGCCCTTGAGCACCTGGCTGTCGCCGAAGCTCTTGTGGATACCCTGGAGCCGCAGCAGCGGGTGGGCGTGTGCGGTCGTGGTCATCGCTCAGACGCTGGGGCGGGCCCCGGGACGCAGGATCGCCGTCGCGTTCGCCCCGATCCGCTGGAGCATCGTCGGCGGCGCGTTGCGCGAGGTTCCGCGGCCGAAATGCCGCTCGAGATAGGCCTGGCCGATCGAGGCGATCGTCGTCATGACCAGGTACCAGATGCTCGCGACCACGAGCAGCGGGATCGTCGCGAAGTTCGCCGAGGAGATCAGCTGGGCCGTGCCCAGCAGCTCGAGGATCGAGATCACGCTGACCAGGCTCGAGTCCTTCAGTAGCGCGATGGCGTTGTTGCCGGTCGGCGGGATGATCACCGGCATCGCCTGCGGCAGGATGATCCGGCGCATCGCCTGGCCGCGTGTCATCCCGAGCGCGTGCGACGCCTCCAGCTGGCCCTCGTCGACCGACAGGATCCCGGCGCGGACGATCTCGCACATGTACGCGGCCTGGTTCAGGCCGAGCGCGAGACACCCGGCGGTGAACGGAGCGATCAGCGAGTTGGTGCTCCACGAGGCGAACGTCGGACCGCCGAACGGCACACCCAACGAGATCCTCGGCAGGAACAGCGCCAGGTTGTAGAAGAACAGGATCTGCACCAGCAGCGGCGTGCCGCGGAAGAACCACAGGTACATCGACGCCGCGCCGTTCATGATGACGCTCGGCGACAGCCGCATCAGCGCGAGCACGAGGCCGAGGGAGATGCCGATCGCCATCCCGATGGCGGTCAGCTCGATCGTCTTCAGGGCTCCCAGCAGGATCGAGTGCGCCGTCAGGTAGTGCTTGACCGTGCCCCACTCGATCCGCTTCGACGTGACCAGTATGCGGACCAGGTCGACGACCAGCAGCACCACGATCACCCGGCCCAACCAGCGCACGCCGGCCGAGGCGGTGCCTGACAGGCTGGCCTTCGGACGGCGCTCGACGTGACCGTCGAGCGCCGTCACGAGATCGCCGGATTCACGGGCCGCGTTCACGGCTTCCCGTCATACCACCTCACCGTGTGGCTTTTTGGGTTCGCTCGGTCAGGGCTTGGTGTCGCTGTAGACCGTCGCCTTGGTCACGAGGCCGTTCACGATCGACCACTTCTTCATGATCGCGGTGTAGGCGCCCGACTTGATCAGCTGGTCCATCGCGTTGGCGATCGGCTTGGTCAGACCGAGCCCCTTGGCGACTCCGGCACCCTCAGGCGTCGGCAGGAAGTTGAGCGGCTGCAGCACGAACTGATGCTCGGTCTTCTGGATCAGATATGAGAGCTGGTCCTCCGAGGAGGAGTACACCTCGACGCGGCCGCTGCTGACCGCCAGCTCCGCTGCAGCGTCGGACGGGAACGACTGCACCGTGACCGCCGGTTTGCCGGCCTTCTTGCAGTTGATCGACTGGATCTGCTGGATGAACGCCGAACCCGCAATCACCGCGACCGTATGACCGCACAGGGCAGTCGGTGTCTTGATGCTGAGGGCGGTGCCCTTCTTGACGGCGAACCCGGTCCCGACGTTGTAGTAGGTGACGATGTCGATCTGCTTGAGCCGAGCCGGTGTCTGGATGAACGACGTGAACGACGAGTTGTAGCGGCCACTCTGGATACCCGGGATGAAGCCGGTGAAGTTGCCCGAGGTCGTCAGGTTCCACTTCAGCCCGAGCACGGCAGCCACTGCCCGCCCGAGGTCGATCTCCCAACCGACATTCGTGCCGTTGACCACCTGCTCGTCCGGGGGGGCGTTGTTGTAGGTGATGTCGGTCATGCCGGTGCTCTGTACCGAGGTCGGCACCGTCGCGGCCAGTTTCGCGTTGGTCGAGATGGTCTGGCCGTCGATCTTCACGGTGTACGCGCTGGCGGCGCCGGTGGCGACCGAGGCGGCAAGACCCGCGACGACCAGTCCGGCGGACGCCGTCAGCACGACGCGGCGCCGGACCGAGCTCCAACAGCGAGTGGCCCACGAGCCCGATGGCTCTGAATGGGGATGCTGCACGGACCCTCCTCCTTTTAGTCTGTATGACAGCTATGCTCGCATGTCGAGCGTTTAGACGCAATACGTGCGAACCGTCGAGATAGTTGGCAGGCTAGGTTGCTGCTCCAACTCGCCGTCGCGCCGTTTGGGACTGGACATCGACGCCCCGGTTTGCCAGAGTTCGCATACCGTGCGAACGACCGCATTTCGAGCGCTGCCCCTGGTCAACCCAAGCTGGGCGACGCGATGAGCGGGTCCCGCTCGGCGGTGAGCACGCCTTCCAGCCTTGGATCGCTCGGCGAAACCGATCGCCGTCACGTGATGCACCCGTTCAGCGTGCTTCAGCAGCACGAGCGGGCCGGGCCGCGGCGGATGATGGTGCGCGGCTCGGGCTCGACGGTGTACGACGAGGACGGTCGCGGCTACATCGACGCGATGGCGGGTCTGTGGTGCGTCAACGTCGGCTATGGCCGGCAGGAACTCGCCGATGCAATGCACGAACAGGCGCTTCGGCTCCCCTATTACCACTCGTTCTCGTCGATGGCGACCGACACGCCGGCGCTCCTGGCCGAGCGCCTGATCGACCTCGCCCCTGGACGCATGTCGAAGGTCTTGTATGGCACCAGCGGTTCCGACGCCAACGACACCCAGATCAAGCTCGTCCGCCTCTACAACAACCTGCTCGGGCGGCCGCAGAAGAAGAAGGTGATCGCGCGCCAGCGCGGCTATCACGGCGTCTCGATCGCGTCCGGGAGCCTGACCGGGTTCGACGGCATGCATGCCGGCTTCGACCTGCCGCTCGATGGCATCCTCCACACTCGTGCGCCCTACCGCCTGCGCGAGGCGGAGCCCGGCGAGAGCGACGCCGACTTCGTCGCCCGCCTCGCGGCCGAGCTCGACGAGCTGATCGTCGTCGAGGGTCCCGATACTGTCGCCGCGTTCATCGCCGAGCCGGTGCAGGCGGCAGGCGGCGTGATCGTGCCGCCGGACGGTTACTTCGCCGCGATCCAGGAGGTGCTGCGGCGCCACGACGTGCTGTTGATCGCCGACGAGGTCGTATGCGGCTTCGGGCGTCTCGGAACCTGGTTCGGCAGCGACCTGCTCGGGATCGACCCCGATCTGATCACGGTCGCCAAGGGGCTGACGTCGGCCTACGTTCCGTTGTCGGCGTGCATCGTCTCCGAGCGCGTCTGGCGCGTGTTGGCGGACGAGGCCGGGCCGCGATCATTCGCCCACGGCTACACCTACAGTTCGCATCCGCTGGCGGCGGCCTGCGCGCTTGCGAATCTCGATGTGATCGAGCACGACGACCTTGTCGCAAAGGCCGGCGAGCGCGGCGCATCGCTGAACGCGAAGCTGCGAGCCGCATTCGAAGGTCACCCGCTGGTCGGCGAGGTCCGCGGGGACGGCCTGATCGCGTCGGTCGAGTTCGTCGCCCAGCGCTCGCCGACAAGGCTGTTCGAGCCGCTCGGACAGGTGTCCGCGCGCATCGACGCGGCCTGCCTCGAGCGCGGCGTCATCACCCGAGCCCTGCCTGAATCCGACACGATCTCGTTCTCGCCGCCGCTCGTCATTAGCGAGGCCGAGATCGACGAGATCGTCGCCGTCGCCCGCGACGCGGCTGACGTCGTCGCCGCGGAGCTAGCCTGACGGGATGCCAAGCGGCAGCGCCAGCCGACCGCGGCTCGGGGTCATCGTGAACCCGGTTGCGGGGATCGGCGGCGCCGTCGCCCTGAAGGGCAGCGACGGGCCTGAGACCGTCGCGCTGGCCCGCACGCGGGGCGCCGTGCCGCAGGCGCCCGCTAGAGCCGGACGGGCGCTGCGCGGATTGGGCGCCGGCGGCTCGCTCGCGGTGCTGGCGGCACCTGGGGTGATGGGCGCCGACCTCGCCCGCGTGGCCGGCCTCGCCGTCACCCCCACCGGCGGCCCCTGCGAGGGTCCGACCACCGCCGAGGACACCCGGACGGCGGCGACCGCGATGCGCGAGTCAGGCGTCGAGCTGTTGCTGTTCGCCGGCGGCGACGGCACCGCGCGGGACATATACGACGCAGTCGGAACCGAGCTGGCGCTGCTCGGGATCCCTGCCGGCGTGAAGATGCACTCGGGCGTGTTCGCGCCCAGCCCCGAGGCGGCGGCGGTGGCCGGCGAGACGTTTCTGCGCCTCGGCTCCAGGGCGCGGCTGCGCGACGCCGATATCGCCGACGTCGACGAGCAGGCGGCACGCGAGGGCCGGGTGGACAGCGTCCTGTACGGCGCCGCACGCGTCCCGGACCTGCCGCGGCTCGTGCTCCCGACGAAGTCAGGCTCGCGGACCAACTCCGGTGCTGACCTGGAGGCGCTGTGCGCGGCCGTCGCAGCCGAGCTCGGGCCTGAGACGCTGTACCTGCTCGGCCCCGGCACCACGACCGCAGCTGTGCTCGACGCGCTGGGCCTGCGGGGCACGCTGCTGGGGGTCGACGCGATCAGGAACGAGCGCCTGCTGCAGGCCGACCTGACCGAGGCACAGATCCTGGCGCTGCTCGATCGGCACGGCGACGATGTCCGCCTGATCGTCGGTCTTGTTGGCGGCCAGGGCGCCCTGTTCGGCCGCGGCAACCGCCAGCTCGGCGCCCGGGTGCTCCGGCGGATCGGCCGCAGCCGAATCACGATCCTCAGCGCCGCCGACAAACTGCTGGCGCTCGACCCCCCGAGCCTGTGGGTCGACACGGGAGATCCGGAGTTGGACGCCGAGCTCAGCGGCTACGTCCGGGTTGACGTCGCCCCTCGCCGGCAGATGGTGATGAAGGTTTCACGTTGATGACCACCTCGAGCCAGGAGGAAAGGGTGACCGGCACAGCCCATCCGTACATGGCCAACTCGGCCCCCGAGCTGCGCGAGGCGCTCTGCGCCGCGGTCGGCGTCGGCGATCCCGACGAGCTGTTTGCGCAGATCCCGGCCGACCACATCACCCAGGCGCCGTTCGCGCTGCCCCCGGCGCTCGGCTCCGAGGTCGACCTCTCGCGCCATCTCAGACGGACGCTGGCGGCCAACGTCGACTGTGAGGCGGCGCTCAGCTTCCTGGGCGGCGGCTGTTGGCAGCACCACGTCCCCGCCGTCTGCGACGAGCTCGCCACCAGGACCGAGTTCCTTACCCCGGTCTGGGGTACCCCCTCCTCCGACCACGGCCGCAACCAGGCGTGGTTCGAGTTCGCCAGCCAGCTCGGCGAGCTGCTCGAGCTCGACTTCGTTGGCCTGCCGGTCTACAGCTGGGGCTGTGCGACGGGCCACGCGATCCGGATGGCGGCTCGCCTGACAGGCCGCCATGAGGTGCTGGTGCCTGAGTCGATCGACGTCGAGCGGCTGGCGGTGATCCGCACCTACTGCGAGCCGCCGGGGATGATCGGCCACATCGACGTGCGACTGGTCGAGATCGATCCGATCACGGGCGGCCTCGACTGCGACGCCCTCGCCGGCGCGCTGTCCGATCGGACCGCGGCTATTTACTTCGAGACTCCCGGTTCGCTCGGCGTGATCGAGCCCGACTGCGAGCGAATCGTCGTGCTCGCCCACGCCGCCGGCGCCGAGGCGATCGCCGGCGTCGACCCGATCTCGCTCGGTGTGTTGGCGCCGCCCGGGCAGTTCGGGGCCGACATCGCGGTCGGCTCGACGCAGCCGCTCGGCGTCCACATGAACTGCGGCGGGGGCGTCGGGGGCTTCATCGCCAGCCGCGACGAGGAGCGCTACGCGCGCGAGTACCCAACGCTGCAGGTCAGCCTTTGCCCCACCACCAAGGAGGGTGAACGCGGCTTCGCGCTGACGTTGTTCGAGCAGTCCTCGTACGGCTCGCGCGAGCTCGGCAAGGACTGGACGGGCAACTCGGTCTACCTGTGGTCGGTCATCAACGCCGCGTACATGGCGCTGCTCGGCCCGGCCGGCTTTGCCGAGCTCGGCGAGCTGATCCTGCAGCGCAGCCGCTACGCCGCCGCCCGGCTCGCCGAGATCCCCGGCCTCAGTGTCCGCTGGCCCGGCTTCTTCAAGGAGTTCGTCGTCGACTTCTCTGGCAGCGGGCGCACGGTGGCGGAGGTCAACGCAGCGCTGCGGGAGCACTCGATCTTCGGGGGCCGGGACCTGTCCCAGTCGCATCCGCAGCTCGGCGAGTGCGCGCTGTATTGCGTCACCGAGGTCCACACCCAGGGGGACATCGACCGCCTCGTCGAGACGCTCGCGGAGGTGCTCCGATGACCCGGCTGCGTCGCTACCACGCACCCGTCTGGGACGAGCCAGTGGTGATGGAGATGGGCAGCGAGGGCCGGCGCGGGATGCTGGTGCCCGACGCCGAGCCGCAGGTCCGAGAGCTCGCCGGCGACCTGGACTCCCTGCTCCCGGCTGGGCAGCGCCGCACCCGGCCGCCACAGCTTCCGCAGCTCAGCGAGTTCGAGGTCCAGCGCCACTACCTGCACCTCTCGCAGGAGACCCTCGGGATGATGGGGATCAGCCTGTTCGGGACCTGCACGATGAAATACAACCCGCGGTTGAACGAGCTGCTGACGGCGCGCCCATGGCTCGCCGAGCTGCACCCGGACCAGGATGCCGACACCCTCCAGGGCGTGCTGGAGATCGTTCACGGCCTCGACGAGATCCTCTGCGAACTGTCGGGCATGGCCCGGTTCGTGTTCCAGCCCGGCGGTGGTGCCGACGCTGCGTACACGCACGCGTGCGTGACCCGCGCCTACCACGAGCATCGCGGCGAGCTCGATCGCCGCGACGAGGTGATCACGACCATTCAGGCCCATCCATGCAATTCCGCGACGGCCGCGGCGGCCGGATTCAAGGTGATCACGCTGCCACTGGAGGAGGAGGGATATCCCTCGGTCGCCGCATTCGAGGCCGCGGTCTCAGACCGCACCGCCTCGCTGATGGTCAACAACCCCGACGACATGGGCATCTACAACCCGAACATCAAGCGCTGGGTCGAGATCGCGCATCAGGCGGGCGCGCTCGCGTTCTACGACCACGCCAACTTCAACGGGGTGATGAGCCGGTTGCGCGCCCGCGAGCTCGGCTTCGATGCCTGCATGTTCATGCTGCACAAGACCTTCGGCGCCCCCAAGGCCGGCGGCGGGCCTGCGGTCGGCGCCTACGGCTGTTCGGAGGAGCTGGTGCCGTTCCTGCCGCGTCCGCTCGTCCACCGCGACGGGAACCGTTACAGGATCGAGCACGAAGCTCCGCTCAGCATCGGCCGCGTTCGCGAGTTCTGGGGCAACGTCCCGCAGATCGTCAAGGCCTACTCGTGGGCTCGCGCGCTCGGCGCCGACGGCATCCGCCAGGCGGCCGATCTGTCGGTGCTCGCCAACAATTACATGGAGCGGCGGCTGCTGGCGATCCCCGGGATCA
>Ga0123355_10004228_pt1 | contig 20852 bp, 18 predicted proteins | sample TergutEmb28metaG_3_FD_89872 | JGI IMG/M metagenome (GOLD analysis project Ga0123355, IMG submission 89872) | Embiratermes neotenicus P1 segment gut microbial communities from Petit-Saut dam, French Guiana - Emb289 P1 | ecosystem: Host-associated > Arthropoda: Insects > Digestive system > Gut ...
ACCTTCGGGTTCCATGAAATGCGGGGAATTTCTTGACTAGCTGCAGACCAGTTAGCTTCTCAAGAAGGACTCTGCACCATGGAGTAAGTAAGTAAGTAATCTTAGGCATGTTGGCTTGCTTGCTTGCTCATCCTTTCATTAAAATATTTCTAATATATATAAATACATATTAAGTTTTATATTATTCTTAATATTGCATTTTTGGATTTTTCAGCACAAAATATATTGTAAGGATGAGATATCACTCACTTAAAAATTGTATTGTGTTGTATACAGGTGCTCTTTCTACAAGTTCTTTTGTAGTCCTGATGACTGCCTTTAGCTAAAGATGAAACATGTTGCACAGTATTTTATAAGACAATGCAAATTGCAAAGGTGTAGTTGTGATTGACTGCCCCCCCTCCCCCAGTGTAGAAATTTTATGACAGCTTTGTGAGTATAATAACAGTGTTATCAAGCAAAATATTTTGGTGTTATAATTACTGTAATGCTGGTCATGGTGGCCGTATAGTTAAAGGCATGTTATATGTTGTCAGTCACTTTAACACTGGAATTGTGGGTTCATATCACACTTGGGCCGTGGATGTATGTTGTTTATTGTTCATATGCCGTTCCGTAGATCCTGCTAGATAAAACAACCTCTGGGATATAGAATCAGTTCTAATATTATACAACAGTAACAACACATAAATAAAAATGCTTAAATGAAATTTAGGTACTTTGTAGAGGAAAGCATTGGTCATATAAAATTACATGTATAATTGGTAATATAATATAGAATACAGTACAAATTAAAAAAATAAATATTACACTTTATTGTATAAACTATATTGAATTACCTGTTGACATTAAGTTATTGTGTTTCATAATCTGAAATAGTTATATGTCCATAATTATTCTGTATTTATATTTCTCTGTGTCAGCAGAGTCCTCATTGCCATGTTCGATTCTGTGTTCACAGAGTCCTACCAATAACTGTGACATAGTTACCAGTAATTCTGTACTGCTGTAGGCCAGAGGGCGCAGTCTGTAATGTTTAATGAAGAAGAGAATTACTGTAATTTGATGTGTGCTATTTGTGTAATGTCATGTTATAAATTAAACCATCTAATACAGTCTGCACGTGCAGCATGTACATTGAAATGATATATATTTTATTAAACACTTTGAGCTGTTTATTAGTTGACATTGTAGCTTATCTTCATGTTTTGTTCTTACAGCCTGAAGGAGAAACCCAATATTACAACAAAGCTGTATTTGTGGACCTTAGAAATAAGCAGTCGTTCCAAACAACTGTTAATCTAGACATTCCGCAGAACATAGTTGCAGGTTCAGAAATGGTGGAAGTTTCAGCAGTAGGTATGTAATATTAAACTGGTTTTAAACTGGTGGTAGCAATGTGAAGACTAACAAGGAGTGAAGCTAAAGGTAAAGCAAAGTTGTCCATCTACTTAATTGAGCCCCTCACTGCAAGAGCATATGGGGAGTAGAAATGTAGCTTCTCACATCCTCAAACCCAGCACTAGATGGGGGTCACCCTCGCGCGTTGGCCACAATGTCCACTGAAAGAGAGCTAGCAATGACCATTGAATTACCTGAAGATGGTCATCTGGCCAAAACATGTGGTAATTAATACATACTGACAATATGTACTTACAGTATGTACTGACAATAAATTGTAGATGTGAATTTACTTTTATTTTTAATTGTAAATTGATGGTTATATTTAGGTTGGTTGATTTCATTGAATAGAAGGCTGGGTGGGCACCAGAGCCATTCTGGATGATTTGGAAAATGCAATATCTGTTACCTATGCCAGAAACTGAATCCAAATTTCTCAGTTACCCAGCCCACAGCCAAAGAAGTTGTGGGTGTAAATCAGAAAGCCGGCTTTCCTGTTTTAGACTCCAGGCTTATAAATCTTGTGTTGCTGATTTGATAGTTATGGCAGATTACTTTATAATCAAACAAATTTGGTTATGTTAGGGGTAAATTTTCTTGACTGATGCGCATCTGATACCAAGGTGCTGCATTGTCAAATATTCCAGATAATGACCGAAGTTTTTATACACATTTTTTGTTGCAGCCCTCAGAGAAAATTAAATTGCCAGTTATTTTTATTTTGTCATAAAAATAATTAGTTTTTTCAGTTATCATAGACCCACTCACCAGTTTTCCTTCGGAGTGCATCGCTGTAAACCACTGAATGACACTGCAGGTGCACTAATTTAGGCTCTTTCAGTGTCTGTTGCTTGAAAGTACCCTTCACACTTTTACTTGATGCCATTAAAGATCGTAATTGGTTTATCCGTTACTTTATATTGTAGACAGTTGACAATCCAGTGATGTATGTAGCCATAACCACACTTTGGTTTATCCACTGTGGAGCCTATTTAAAGTTTCTGAGGAATTGTTAAAGTTGTGTGTTTTGCATAAAGTTACATGTTTCCTGTTGCCAGCAGAACCTTTTTTACTCATTTTTGGATCTTTTGAAGCCATTATAATAGCTCAGTGGACTGACTGAAATCCAGGTAACACAAGATAAAGCCAAGGAATCAGTATGCATACCAGAGCTAATCACAGAACTTCTGATCTTGCAACCGATTTCCTCACATTCTGAACTCTCATGAGTACCAGACTGAAGGAATTCTACTACAGTAGGGGGATAAATTCAAGGAAGGTGATATGGCTGGCCTTGTAGCATATATTGGGGAAATGAAAAATGCCTACAGAATTTTAGTGACTAGAGTTTAAGGAGAAGAGATTATTAGTGAGGTCAAGACATAGCTAGGAGGATGTTCATGGATTCATTTGGCTCAGGATTGGGGCAAGTGGTAAGCTTCTGTGGATGTGGAGTGGCTGGCAGGATGCCTGTGGATTTATTTGGCTCAGAATAGGGACATATGGTGGGCTTTTATGAATATGGAAATGAACTTCCGGGTTTCATAAAATTTGGAGAATTTCTTGACTAGCTGAGCATCTGTGAGCTTCAGAAGAAGCACTTTGCTGTGTGGAGTTAGTACATGGTAGTTTGTAGAGAAATTACTGGTGCACACTTTTATTCAAAATCCTTGTAAAAATTGTTACATTACGATTGTTTATGTTGGTATAATAATCATATGAATTAAGATAAGCAGGTATTTTAATCGCGCATTTCAGAAGTTACTACTGTGAACTACAGAATTTTTGTCACTAACAATTGTGTTTATTTATTGGAAATGCTGTAACTTACATATTTCTTTAAATATCTAGGTGATGTACTTGGACCAAGTATACCAAACCTTGCCAATCTAATTAAAATGCCATTTGGGTGTGGAGAACAGAACATGCTGAATTTTGTGCCAAATATTGTTGTGATTGAATACTTGAAGGTAAGTTCCAGAACAGATTGCAAGAACTGAATGTATAGTCTAATGGATAAGTGTCTTTTCACCTCATGCAATAAACATATTTGAGAAATTACACTGCTGGGTGCAAAAGGAGTAAGTGCTTTTATTTGACATATATACTGTATAAGCATTTTAATATATTACAGGATAATTTGGTGGGTTAATTTAATTTAATTTATAAGTGGGCCGGGTAGCTCAGTCAGTATAGCAACTGACTATGGGCTGGATGGTCCGGGATCAAATCCTGGTGGGGACGAGATTTTCATCCCATCCAGACCGGCCCTGGGGCCCACCCAGCCTCCTGTAAAATAGGTACCGGGTCTTTCCTGGGGGTAAAGTGCAGCCAGGCCGTGCTGCTGACCACTCACTCCCTTCTAGTGCCACAGTCACAGAAGAGTAGAGCTATACCTCTACCCACAATCTGGGCCACACTGGGCCTGTAATGAGATCACTTATTTAATTTATAAATTTAGAAGTCAGTTGAAATAGTAGAAAATTTTTTGGGAGTGGGTGGGGCTGTGGGTGTAACATGCCAGAGGAAAAGAAAAGAAAATGAAATGGGATAAAGGAGAACAAATAAATAAACTGTTGAGGCAGGACACGCAACTGAAGAAATTAAATAAGACAGGGGCAATAATTCTAGAGTTGTGTATGCTCGGGGTGTCAGTTGCTTCATTCCGTAAGTAAGTTTTATTCATTTTTTGTATAATTACTTGACTTTTTTTTTAATGTGGCTCATAAGGAAAATAATATGAATGTTCTCATTGTGTAGTTGATTCTCCACATTGGCTTACTAATAACAGCTGTGTAACCCTAACTGAGTTAAGAGTTACTTCCCAAACTAGCTCATGAGGAACTCTTAAATACAGTAGGCAAAATGCAGCACATTTCCAGACTGGAGTATATCATTTGTTGTAATCTGTGTGGTTACTCGTTCTAACTGTCCTGTTCATAGCAGCTTTAGTGATGCACATTTTCTAACAGAAGCAAAAAAGTATATAATGTATGTTAGTAATGTACTTATATGTCATTCTGATATTCTGCATGTATTAATGAGCATTTCTTTTTTCCCCCACAGAACACAAATCAGCTGACCCAAGTTATTGAAGGTAAAGCGCTGAGATACATGGAAGCAGGTTATCAACAAGAACTGACATACCGCCACCCAGATGGGTCATTCAGTGCCTTTGGAAGTAGTGATCCAAGTGGCAGTACATGGTTAGTATGTCTGTTTTTAAACATTCAGGTCTTGAAGTTCAGTACAAAATAAGGCACTGTCAGAAGGGAGGTCGAGGCCACATACAGAAGTCTCACAGACGGTCATGATGACAGTGCTCACCATATCTCACTCATGATTACTGTTGCATTCCCTACACCCCTCTTTGGCCCACATCAAACAGTGCAGAGTTCTTGTCATTATAGATTTTACTACCACCATTTTTGTGAATGGAAAGGCAGGATGACTGGAAAGGAAGATATGGACGGGGTATATGCATGGATTTCTTTGTGTGGTCTCAGTATAGTATATAAATATTACTGCATATTCTTTATAGCGTTGACCTACTTTGTTATTAAGAACACACAGCACTTTATAATTAGGGCACTATCACCCTTTGCAAGAAGCACTTTTCTAGAGTACAAGTTGCAGACCTTGGCATGTGGGCTGCCTGAATATGAGTGATGAGTCATGGCATATTAGCCTGCCTGCACACTAGTGACAAACCTTGGTACTTGAGTCGGTCTGCCCAAAAAGACTACCACGTTCTCCCTGTTTTATAAATGTACAGATGCTGTACCAAATTACTGCTGCAGTGGACACACAATTAGTGAGAAACATCGATGTCTATGAACGTGGTGCAGGTTTTTCAAACATTTGATTCTATGCACCATACGATGTGATGTCACAGTAACTGCTAGGAGTACCTCAGGTCACACATTCAGAGTTTGACATACTTGCCTAACTCATGCAGCAGGATGACCTGTTTATAAACCTAGCACTTTTGTATATTATAAACTCAACACGTTCTTTCTAATTTTAATAATAATACTGAAACAGAACTGTTCAGGATAAATGCATTCAGTTATTATAATGTCCTGAGTAGAGTGTGATATCACAGGTACAGTGCTGTGCCCTGTTCCAAGTGCAGATGCAAATGTGACAGTGGGTGGATGGAAAGGACAGACGAGACATAGTGTTGTGGATAGTGGTAGTCTGTGTCGTAGTGGCTTCTGTCATGTCACTGTGTGAATGCATGCCACTGTTGTTCTGTTTATGGGTTCTAAGTACCTTTATATTATCTAAAGTTGTCCATTCTGTTCATTTTTTAGATCAGTGTACTCGGTTTCTTGTACCAACTACATGCATGGTATTAATTATATACAAGTATTAAAAGCGTTCTCCTTGACAATGGTGCAGTTGTGCTGAAACATGTTGGATATATGCCTCTTATATAAGTATATAATTAATACTGTCCATTTAGGTGGTGAAATAAGCTGCATGCATTTACCTTACTTTACGTGTGTACAGCATCATACATCTACGATTATATACCATGAAATTAAAATGGGGTGGACACACATTTCAAACAAGCAGGCCTTGTTGTAACATATCCAAATGCTTTTACAAATCTGACTGCCAAAATTGTGTGTCTGATGTTCATTATTGATGAGCTGTCCACAGCTTTTTATGCATTTTTTTCATGATACACATGAAGTGAATGTAGGCTATAGTGGGGACACTGTGTTTGTGTTGAAAGGAATAAATGTGTGTACTGTGATATTGTACCTGTGTAAAGGTACATACAAGGAATGTATCTGGAACCACTAGTCTGATACGGATTGCACCATTTGGATTTCGTTATTCTTGTAAGATGTCAAGCATTCAGGGTGAACATATGCACAAAAATCTTCTCAGACACTCTGGTGTATCAGTGTCATGTAAAAACAGACGTTTCAGAATTCAGCCTATCTAACCAACTTGTCAGGCACTGAGAAATAAAATACGAAAGGAAACTGTGGATTGATTGTGTTTATATCTTAGTGCCTGAACAGTTGGCCAGATTGGTTGAATTTTGCATCATGCACGGGACATATAGTATTTTAAAAAAATGTTTCAGCGGCTTGCTGTTTCCCTCTCATCAGTGCTGACATTATTTCTGACTATTGAAATGGAACAGACTCTTAAATGTTGTATTGTAGCTGAAGCATGATGCAGACATTTGGTTAAGAAGATATTTGTGCACTATTACACACTTCTTTTCAGAATTCTTGACACTTACATTCTTTCGTAGGTCATTTACTTCTGTCTTGAGGGTGTAACTCTGAAGTCTGCTGGAAATACTTGGTGAGATTTGAGATTCTTACAGCGGTGACTATAAAGAATTGTCTTGTGGGATGTGTTACCTTGTAGTCTGATAGGAATATAGTGTTATGGAGAAACTAGCTGTCTCCATAATCAGAGTAGTTGAATATGCTGTGCTTGGCCAAGCCAGCAGAATGTAGAGGAGAAGTAAGACTGCAGAGAAACAAAATGGACCCTTGAAATTTGCATTTAGGAGTGCAGTAAATGTTGTGTCAGTGAAGCAAACATTAACTCCTGTGTTTCTGAGTGCAGTAAGTGATGTATCAGGTGAAGGAAACACTAACTTGTGCAGTTTGAGTGCAGTAAGTGGTGTATCATTGAAGGAAATGTTAATGTTCCTGCTTCACTTGTTCACAGAGAGGCTGTTTTCAGATCCACATTTTTCTTGCATGCTACCCTTAGGTCTCTTACCTCCTGGTGACCCACCAGCCCGCTGCCCTTCCCTTCCCTGAAGTTTCAGTCTTGTTACTTTTCTCCTTGCCAACTCACTTGTACTATTTATTTTATTTATATTTTATTATTTGTGAATATATTTTTTTCATGTCCCCAGCTTTCATTAGGTTGTTGTTGTTTGTTTGTGTGTGTGTGTGTGTTTTTTTTTAATTATTATTATTTTGAATCTTCTGCCAGTTGCATTACCTGTTTTTCTACTCACTCCGCTCAGACTTGGGTGCCATTTTGTTTTGACCAAAGGTCTTCCCTGGACCACCCTATCTTTGTTTCTGTCTTGTCTTCTGTACTAGCACTTACTCATCAGCCTTGATGATGGGGCCAGCAGTTTCCTCTTGAAATATCAGTACATGTCTGCAAGACTTCATGGCATCCATGCAAAGACAAACGTCTTCGGAAAGTACTTTATATGTACACTGTATGTACTAAAAATTTTCCTACACAGTCATGTAATGTGTGAATCAGTGCATTCTGCCATCAGAAGAAATACCTAAAAACCAGCAGAATGTTCGTGTATGCAATACAGCTTTAAAACCATTAGATCATCTGTGAAGGGACACTTGTTTAATATGGCAGCAAGTGGAAAGTCCACTGACAGTTTGTTACATATTTTAAATCAAGCAGTTTTGATTATACTCCTAAAAGATATTTGTGCCATGTTTTATCATTTCAGGCTGACTGCCTTTGTTGCCAAGTCCTTCCAACAAGCAGTGCCCTTTATTAATGTTGAAGAAAAGATAATCCAGGAAGCATTACATTGGCTGTCAACAAACCAGGCCTCAAATGGAAGTTTTCCAGAGGTGGGAAAAGTGAGCCATCGAGACATGCAAGGAGGAGCTGCCAAAGGGCTGGCTCTTACAGCTTATACACTGATTGCTTTCCTTGAAAACCAGGTGTGTTTAGTTCCATAGCAACATAAAATGGTTGTGTATAGTATGGAACAGGTATAAACCAATTGTGTACAGCGGGATGGGTGGGTGCACACGTGCATGTGTGCTGCCGTGGTAGCTGTCAGGGCAGCTTGAAGCAGTACTCATCTGCCCATATCTGCACAACAAATGCAAGGTCTTTCAATACAATGGGGTTAATATTACAATATATGCAGTGGAGAACACACACAGTGAACTATATTTCTGTACCAGAGAAGCAGAAAGGTGCAAGTTCAGTTTTATCTTATTTAAGTTAATACATTATTTTTCTTAGAATTTCAAGGTGTTCAGATGGAGATGGTTGTAAGTCTAAATACTGTCTCATTGTACCTGGACCAAGAATTTGAACAGCAGTGTGTCACATATTGGTCTATGGAAAACGATGTATTATCTCGGATATAAAATTGGACTTGTACCCATCTCCTTCTCAGGGCCAGATTTAATGTTTGAAAGATACACATTCCATCCCATTTTCCTGATACTACTGTGTCACATTACTTGATAGAAATAAAAGTAAAAAAGTTTAATACAAGAACTTACAACTATTATCAATATCAGACGTACATAATATTCAAGGCAGTTTTGTTGGATTATGAACCATGCAGCATACAAAGAAAATGTTTTTAAATACTGTTGTACAGGAGAATATGTGAAATTTTAATTAAAGTGTGTGTATTTAAAAACCCTTTAACTGAAGACTGTAAAAGAAAAAAACTCCATAAATATTTTAACAAGATACATTTCAGTACCAACCATAAGCATTTCAACAGGTTATGTCACAGTAATACAGTAATACCACGTAATCAATATTAAAGGTTCTGGTATTTTAATAGTAGTCCTTATTGTAGTAACTGGTGTAAACCGTATTAATTTAACATAGAAGTCATGCATAAACATAAATTCCATAATGATGGTACTGCAGGACTGAAACATGTAGTACAGTAGGGCTGATATGTACCTCCATATAGATGTTACTTAATTGGTTTTTATTGTATAATTATTGCAGTTGTGGTACATACTGGTCATGAACCAGTGTAATTGTAATTGTTCTTTGGGTATAAATTGTGAGATGTGAGGTCCTTAGTGTTGCTCATATTTAGGGCTTTGGTATTAATAGTACTGAATGGTCTTATTCCATTAACGAACCACCTTATTACTTAGCAATTCTTGTAATGAAGTTGACATGGTGAAGAGAAAATGATGAATCGGTGAAAGTACAGAAACAGTTGCTGATAAATAAAATTCGCATTTGTTTTAGAATGCAAGTCAGCTTTACCGAAGTACCATCAACAAAGCAGTGGATTACATTGTCAGGAATTTGGATGGGCTGGATGATATTTATGCCTTGGCTGTTTCAAGTTATGCTCTTAATCTTGCTGAGCATTCAGCAAAGGATGCAGTTTTCAATCTGTTTGAGATCAAGGCTCAGACTTCCGGTAAGTGAGCATCAGGTGCAGCATTTCCTTCAGTTAACCGTGTAACAACTAAAATTATTCTACATAAAGTATGAGGGGTGTTGAAAAGTAATGAGATTGGCATTACTGCTTATCTGCAGTAGTGTATCGAGAAAATTAATGCATCATACTGCAGTCTGAAATGTGATGAGTTGCTGCTACCAAGAGATTTGTTGCACTGTTAAGAGTCAGCCTGCATGAGATGTTTGACCACACGTCTTCAGTAGCAGTGGGAATATTGCATGTGGCTTGAGGCAGATGTGTGCAGTAGAATTTTGCATAAAGGAATGTTGGAGGAAGCATATGGATCAGAAGAAACTAGGAGACCGACAGTATTAAGATGGTGGAAGCATTTTAAATGCAACAGAAGGGTGGTTGGAGACGCTTGCTGCAGCGGACTGAGCACTGCCATCACAGATGTCAGTATTAAGGAAGCTAATGATCTGCTGATGCAGGACAGGATTCTGAAAACAACAGCCATCATTTGTACACAATCATGTGAATTGTTGGTACCATTTGTCTACAGTATTATTAATTATTGTGTACATGGTAAGTTGTGAATATGTACACTTAAAGTTGTAGGCATTGTCTGCCATTTGAAGTGTGTCATTAGAAAGGGTGAAGTACATTGTGTCAGTGAAATTTGTCATGTCCTGATTGCGTGAGATGGTTTCCATATGAATCAAATGATGATGGACAAATGCGTGGGGATGTCTGCCAGTAAAATGTGACTGTTTTGAGCAGAAATGTAATTTCTTATTATCCGTAACATGTGATGGTCATTCATGTATCAGATGTTACTACACAGAATCCAAATGGCAATGAAGGTTTCAGAAACACAAAGGCTTGTCTCAAAATGTCTTGCAGTTCTTTTATCCAGAGAAGTGATGCTGATGTTGTTGGAATGCAAAAGTATTACTCTTTACTCTTTAGCACTGGGTACCTCGGAACCAAATTATGAATGGGAGTAATAGGCAAAGGCATTAAAGAGGTGCTTTGCCAAATGCAGTTTGGGTATAAAAGACCCAAGTTCTGCGTGACACAATAGTTTTTGCTTCAAAATAATGCGAAGACACATACTGCACAAATGGTAATGTCAGCATAAACAGATATCAGTGGGTGTCCTGTGTAACATGCACCCTACATTCCACTCCATGCCTTCTGTGATTGAGTATTTTCGGTTCTTAAATGTGAGCTAGTAGGACAGACATACAACCTTGTCAGAGGTGACAGAAGCAACTGCCACATCCTACTGTATGTGTCTGAGAAGTCTGTGCAGCACCACAAAAATGTCTAGCTTTTGAAGGCTGTTGCTTCAAAATATGTACTGTGAGAGAGCCTCAGGATGCCTCAGACATAGAACAGTACAACTAGCTTCATTACTTTTCAAACATGCCTTATATTATATACACAGATGCAATTGACACCTCAAAATGCATTGTGCTTCTAATAGACCAAGCAGTGAATGCTGTGTGGGAAAGTAATGGTCTTCTATTGTAGGGAACATTGCCATGCTGTAAAGCCTTGTGGTCAATATATGATCGAGGTTGCATCCACTGAGTATACCAGGAAGCCAGTAACTCATCCGTCTAATAGTACTTGTTTATCACATAGACAGACATTGGATGATAATATTAAAATGGATCATTAATAGATAAGGTTGAGGGCTGTGAACTGAATTTGTGTGGCTCAGGACAGGGGTCTGTTGGCAGGCTGTTGTAAACTTGGTGATAAACCTTCAGATTTTGTAAAAGGTGAGGAATTCTTGACCAGTTCTGTGACTGTTGGCTTCTCAAGAAGAATTCTTCTCTGTGAAATTATTTACTTGTTTGTCAGGGTGAGGAACATTGAAACAATGAAATTTCCAAATGTTCATTGGACTACAGGTAATGGGCAATTTACATTTCACCATGTGCATGGGTTGTGTTGGGGCTGCAGAATTTTCTGAAGTCTTTAATGTGTAATGCATTTCAGTAGTGTTTTATTGTGTAGTTGTTGAAACACAGCACATGGTTGCTTCTAACTTGTTCAAGGTTGGCAGGTCATATTAATAAGTTCCCAGTATATAGTTTTTACATGTGATTGTCAACTGTTATGGAATACAGTATTCACAAAGCCCATACTGCACTGTTCTCAGCCAAAGAAGGAATTTGTGTATTCACACCATCCATCCCTGCAAAAGCACACAAAATCTGTTCAAGTATTCTTTTAAGCTTGTGAATTATGTCCTTTCTATTCACAGAGGTGTTCAGGAACATAACCTTTGCATTTGGTAAATTGTTGGTATACAGATGGTCTGGTGCTAAAATGTGTTACTTTCTTTGTATTCTTTTGCAGTACAAATTTGGTTAATGATGTGTTTGCAGGTGTTACAAATAACTAAATTCTCTTCTTTATTTCAGTGATTTTCTAAGTCTAGTGGCAATAGAAATGTTTTACAATGTTTTCTGATTACATGGTTTCCCACTACCCATTTGTTACTCCCACACCAGACATTGTTTTTTTCATATTTAATGTTCCGCTTTTGCTTCATCTGTGTGGGCATCCTAGTATCTAACTTTCTTGTTCAGGTGACATGAAATGGTGGAGTAAACCTGTTGGTGTGGATGATAAGAAGAATCCTTGGTATGGACTGCCCAACTCCGTGGATGTTGAAATGACAGCATATGGTTTACTGATATATCTACAGCGTGGTCTTGTACAAGAAGCTTTGCCAATCATGAAGTGGCTCATAACACAACGAAATGAACAAGGAGGATTTGCTTCAACACAGGTAAGCACACTGCATGGTTACCACTATAGGAGAAGTATTCAAATATAACAGAACTGTAGAAAATTATTGTAGAACATTATACCTTAGGTGACTCACATAAAAGTGGAAACATGATGGAAGAAAATATTGTGACTGTTTGATAACAAAACGTCAATGTTCACCACTCCTTACACCAATACTTGTCATGGCAACTAATCCTAATCCAGTTTAATCCATTTAACACCTTGCCAACACTCATTTCCATTAAAGTCTTCAAGGATGTGATGGTGTGTAGTTTGGTACATAGGTACCAAGTTTTCAGAGAAATGTGTTGTCTCTATGTTGAGGGTTGTAGAGTGAGCTGAACACACAGAACAGAAAATGATGTGGGGAAAGGAGGGCAGGGACTGCAGAGAACCAATAGGAAACAGTGTCTGTGCAAAGGGCTGTTCTGTATGGGCAGAATTTTATTTTTTGTGTCTCTCTTTCACGGTCTTCAATTCCTGTTGTATTTTTCCCTGTGACTGATAGTGCATTACTACTCTTTGCAGGGCTACTATTACCAATTCTGCTTTCCACAACTTTCTTATAACCCCCCAACCCATTTATCTTTCATCTTGTCCTCTTATACCACCTTACTTCCTATAGGTCATATTTTTTCCTCCTTTACATCCTTCCCCAAAAATCGCCCTTTTACTAGGACGCTGATTCCTATTGCTTTGCTCATAGCTCCAGTCCTTTCTTTCCACCCTGCATTCTTATTAGCCTTTTCCATATGTTTGTACTTTTCTGTGCTGAAAATGGAAACAGCTGGTTCCTTAGATATGGTAATACTTGCCTATGAATGTACACGTTGTCACACTACAGGAGACCATAATCTTCATACCTGCTGTTACAGCAACCTAAACTCTTGCAGCATTTAGTTCCTTGAGGTCACTTTTCAGTCTTACTTGCCTCACTATTCAAGACTCCCAAATTGCTGATTTCGATCCCGTAATTGAAAGAACCGGAACGTCTACTTGTTAGGTACTTCATTATAGAAATCAAGACTGCCCACCACAAACGGGTATGACTATTCACAAAGGGCATAAGTTACAAGAAGCCAGTGTAAAAACAGGCAGACTTATTAGATCATTGTGTTAGCCAGTACTGTACTGATCTGAATATAGGTACACCCATCCTTTCCAGTCTTTATTTTTCACGAAAATACCTTAACAGAATATGTTTACATTTGTAAGTGATCAGGAGGTGACACCCCATTTCTTTATATGATGAATTAAGAAATTCTTGAGGTAAACATACTGTCTCAGACAACAAGATCGTGTTTATTGTTTGATGACTGTCTTGAAGTGTAAACACTTGCATTCTTGTTATGGTGCTGGAATGAATTTGCAGACACTCATAATTCTGCTGTTTATGGAATTTAAATATCACACCACTACATCAGCAGGCATATATCTGTATACAATTTATACTTTATTTCCCAATTTCCTTATATTTGTTTCCAGATTGTTTCTAGTCTCTTTATGTTATTTTTCATCGGAGTTCATGGCCATCCATTTTGTTTCTCAGAATGGTGTCTTATACATTAGTCAGGTTTTATATTATTTCATTATTCACCTGCATAACGTGACCAAATTGTGCTAATATCTGCCTGTTCTGCATTTTCACAGGAAATGTTTTTGCACTTTCCTCTCTTAGTGTCTCAGTCCTTATTCTGTCCTGCCTCAGTCTTTCAGTCTGAGAAATCTCATTTCAGCACCTTCACTCTGCAAGTGTATGATCTTGGAGAGTACCATATACTTACAGAATTTTCCTGAAAAATTTCCTGTTGCCTTATAAACCATACCCCTACCCCTGACAGTTGGACACACACACACGCGCACATGCACGCGCGCGCACGGCATTGCTGCTTCCTCCTGCCACAACAACTACCACCACCTCCCCCTCCCCCTCATCGCCCTCCTCCTCCTCCTCCTCCTGTAGGAAGACTGCTTTTACTGTGGCATGTAAACAAATTTTAATTTCCTGTGCGTACAACCGTCTTCCTGAAGAAGAACCCTCGGGTTCAAAACATGTAGAAGACATCAAAAATTAAAAATTAAAATATTACTTTAGAAATGATGCATTTTTTTGTTTATATTATATGATTATATTACAATGCATGGTGCAAAATAATGTGTGTAAGGGTATTTGTGTAGGGATTTATACAAGATGATAATCGTAAATTGTTGTACAGGACACTGTGATCGGCCTGCAAGCACTGGCCAATCTTGCAGAGCGAATTTCATCGAGTGAAGAAGACATTTCTGTGGTATTCTCATACTCTGGTGGTTCTCCTACAAATATGAAGGTTAATAAAGCAAATGCTATGATTCTGCAGAAACAAGAGGTAGGTGTGACATCAGCACATAGCATATGACAGTGATTTGTGATAGTGACACACGTACATGAAGAAGACACATTCCTGAATAAGTTGTGCACCCCAGTATTAAAATACACAAATACACACATGCACAAATGCATTTTTGTGAGAGTGCATCCAAAAGTTACTGAACTGAATTAATAACAAAGTACATGCTGACTTCTACTATTGGTCAGTGTCCATTTCTGAATTATGGAACAGTGTTTCTGCAACTTCTGGCAACACCACTAGAACTGACGTTTTTGTAACTGCATGTAGGATGTCAGTGGTTGTTCCTGAGTTTCAGGTAGATTTTGGAAAAAATGCCTTCATGGTTGCCATGTACTACTCAAACAGGCAGAAATAACATGATGCCAAGTCAGTCAAGTAAGGAGAGTGGGGAGTTTAGCCATAATTTAAGTGGCCAAAAATTGCAGCAATGACTAAGCATTGTGTGCCAACATACTGTCATAGTGCATTAGCCAGCCATGGTCCAGCCATCATTCCAGATATTTTTAGTAGACTTGCTGTGTCAGAAATTGAAAAACCTCCCAGTATACTTGATGATTAACCATTTGGCCTGTAGCAATAAGTTGCTGATGAACAGTGACCTTGTAGTCAAACAAGATCATCGGCATGCCCCTTATGTTCAGACTGACTTGCCTCACTGTGTTTGGATATGAAGAGGGTGGGGTCTTCCACTGAAAGGACTGCTGTGCAGCTGGTGCCATGTGTTGTACTGTTACACACAGACTGTGATGTTGATGTGTTTTACTGAACCACGTTCTGTAAAACAATGCTTCTCATAGGCGATGATGGAACATATTTTACCGATATTTTGAAAACGGAATCATTTCCATAAATTTTTTATTCATACTTACATGCTCACTTACAAGTTCATGCTTATGGCTTCGTTGTTATTTTGAATACAACAGCCTTATTCTTGTATCACAAACAAATTTCCTGCAAAGCAACAACCAGAGCATCCAGTCACATTGTACTGATATTGCATTCTGTTGTGTTAATTACATTTTCAGCTTCCCAGTAAAGTCAGAAAATTGGATATACAGGCATCAGGTTCAGGTTTTGCAGTCGTCCAAGTGTCTTACCGTTACAACTTGAATGTCACTGGAGCTTGGCCACTGTTCACGCTTAACCCACAAGTAGACAAGAACTCAGACAGAAACCACCTCCAGCTCTCAATATGTTCTGGGTAAGACATTGGTCTTTGTAATGTATTTGAATGTGCATCACAGGAACTTAACACTGTGTCTTGTCCAGAGTTACTAAAGTTAAAAAGAACACAACAGTAATAGAGTGGGCTTTGTTTTGTTGTCATCAGGACAGTTATTGGTTCTCTCCTTTCACCCTGTGTACAAGCCAAAAATGGAGGAACAGCTAAGTAAAGCTTCCGTTTTTTTGACGTTCATAGGGCCGTGCATCGTAGTATATTTGTGTAGTAAAATTAACCAGATGCACCACTGTATCAGATTTATTTTATTTTGGTATGACACTCTACATGTTTTGGGCGGTCTTTCCGTCCATCATCGGGAGTTCAAAACTGTACATACAGCAAGAGGCATATGTCAAACAGATACTGCTGTCTGCTTGCTAGTGGGTATGCTAGCAAGCAGACAGCAGTATCTGTTTGACAAATGCCTGTTGCTGTACATGTACAGTCTTGAACTCCTAACGATGGATGGAAAGACCGTCCAAAACATGTAGAGTGTCATTTCAAAATAAAATGAATTTGATGCATTGGTGCATCTGGTTGGTTTTACTATAGAAATAAAGCGTCTGTGTTCATCAGTGTGGAAGTGGAGTCCTGTAGTGTTCAATGCAAAAGAAAAATTTATCATTATATCACATAACGGTACGGTTCACACTAGAACAGGTGGTGCAGGCCCAGGGAGAGTACAGGTTTACCTCTGTTCTTTCCACCGTTCAGTACTAGATGGAGGTGGGTGGTCGATGCCTCACCCCAAGTGCTATACGCCTGGGAAAGAGACTTGATACTCATTGTACAAGAGGCTGTTTGGGCCCCAGGGTAGTTCTGGATGGGTGCAGAAAATCTTGCCCCCTCGGGGATTCAATCCCTGAACAGTCCAGCCTGTGGCAAATCACTGTAAGAATGTAAAATAGTTTCTTAGCTGTATGCATTACCTATAAATCCATCATCATCATCATCATCATCATCAAGATCAAGCTAACATTCAGTTGGGCCACCTGTTGACCCGTTCCAGTCTCACGCATCTAGAAGTCTCTGTAATGGTGTCCCATGGTTTCTTCTGCTTGTTGGTCTGTAGTTTTTCAGTAGTCTCTGTAATCGGTTACAGGTTGTTCTGTTTACATTCTGTTTACATGTTGCGACCAGTTTGTATTATATTCCTGTATTTTGCCCAAAACTGGGGTTATATTTATTTCTTTTGCAGTCTCTGTGTTTGTTTTATAATCTGTCCAAATGTATCCTGCTTTTTTTGGGGGGGGGGCATATATTTCATCTCCGCAGCTGTTGTTATTCTTGTGTCTCTTGCTCAAATGCCCCAGTTTTGACTACCATATAATAAACCTCTAAGGGTCAGTGTACTGTACAATTTTAGTCTTGTTTTCTTCAAAGTTTTCTGTGGTCTAAACATATTGTTTATAATTCCTGTAATTCTCAGATAGTTATTCATTTTGTTATCAATGTCAGTTTCTTTTTCATGAGCCATCAAACTTCCTAAATAGTTAAAGGAATTTACTTGTTCTATAATTTTGTTTTCTGTGTCAGTTTTACTTATAACTGGCTCTTGTCCTTGAAATGCCATCAGTTTTGTTGTCTGTACAGATATAGTTAAACTGTGTTCTGTTATCATATGATTTAACTGTATAATTTATTTAGTATTTAAATCACTGGGTGATGAATCAGTTATATTTGGAATGCCTACTACAAGAATAAAAGTGCAGTGAGGTGAGTTATTTCTGTAGATTGGATCACATCACAAATTCTTTCAACAAAATATGTACCCCCCACTCCCCCCCCTCTCTCTCTCTCTATCTCTATCTCTATCAGACTTGCTAGACATTGCCGCTCAGCTAGCGTACCTCACAGGGTTAGAGATACAATATCTGGAGAGTGGGTTTGGTAAATACAAAATGTTTTTGTGCCTTCTGTCATAAAGACTTTATTATATGTAACTTCTGTGTGTTGTCTTGTGATGTGATTAAGTTCATGTACACAAGTACTGTTAGAGTATGTGGTGGTATGATGTGTGAAATAATTGTGTAAATATGGCAACAATGCGTGTTGTGCATGATGAACAAAGAAAAATTTAAGTCAAATTCAAAGTTGGTGAACATCAAGGATCATATTTTGAGCAATGAAGACAAACATGCATACATGTATTGCATAAGTACACATGTGCATGCATCTTTGGACCTATCAACTGACTGACTGACCGACCAACCAACCACCTGTATCATATATATGAGGGAGGTGCTGATAAGTCCTTAGGCCTGACCTACTTCCCAATGCCGTAGGACAGAATTGATAGTGTCGCTGGAAAGAGGGGTCTGTTCATGTGCCGAATTGCAAGTCTTTTCTTGTTACAGAGGCTGAAAGGAAGCATGTCAGGTGACGCGCGCTATTTCAACAACATGGAGATGTAAACTGTTGTCACGTTTTTTTCCCTGCAAGGCAAGGCACCTAAGGAAGTTTGCACCATTCTGACAGAAACATTAGGGGAACGTGCACCATTGTATGCCACCATCAAAAACTGGTTGGTCCAGTTTAAACATGGTGATTTTTCCACCTGTGATGCGCCTTATCCTGGATGACCCAAAACAGTGACCACCACGGAAATTATTGATCAAATTCACAAGCTAATCTTGGATGACTGCCAGATTTTGACTAAATCAATAGCTGAGCAACTGGGCATCTCATGTGAGCAGGTTGGGTCCATCATTCATGAAGATGTGGACATGCGGAACCTCTCTGCAAAGTGGGTCCTGAAATGCATGAACGCGGATGAAAAACATCAGTGGTGCCAGTTGTCTGAGCAGCTTTTGGAATTTTTTGGGCATGATCCAAATGATTTCCTGTTGCGATTGGTGATGATGGATGAAACCTGGTTGTATCACTATTACCCAGAGTCAAAGCAACAATCAATGGAGTGGTGGCATAGTGGCTTATCCTGCCCCCAAAAAAATCCAAGTGCAAAAATGTGCTGGAAAAATTCTCGCCTCAATTTTTTGGGATCAAGAGGGCATCCTCCTCATTGATTATCTTCCAAAGGGCCAAACTATCAACACGGAGTATTACTCATCTCTGCTGGTGCAAATGAAGGACATTTTGAAGGAAAAATGCTGCAGGAATGTCGCCAAGGGGGTCTTGTTCTTGCATGACAATGCCCCGGCTCACTGGGCACTTGCAACCCAGAAGAAACTGGCCTACCTGGGCTTCCAGTGTCTTGATCACCCACCCTATTCTCCTGATCTGGCCCCATTGGACTGCCACCTGTTCCCTGGACTAAAAAAAAAAAAATTGAAAGGTTGCAGTTTTTCATGCGACATGGAGGTCATTGCTGCTGCGGGGACCTGGTTGGACAGACAACCTTCTGAATTTTTTTTTGAGTGGCTTGCAAAAATTAGAGCAATGAGCTAAGAAATGTATTGAGCTTTGTGGGGAGTATGTTGAATAAATTCCGAGTTTAATCACTGTAGCTTGTTACCTTCCTGGTTGGGCCAAGTACTTATCAGCACCCCCTCATAGTGGTTTTGATTTTGTCGGGTCAGGGTTTATATACATGGAAGCTGTCCTTTTGTCCAAAGATATGGCACTATGGGAAAGGAGTATATGTGTTAAAAGCATGTGGCATGTACCTGTAAATGTTACCACTGGATGGGGGCGTATGTACCAGATTCACAGGTAGGAAGCAACAAATCGTGTTTTGAATCACAGTTTCATTGTTGTACTTTGTCATATAGAGAATGAACATGAAACAGTGTGCAACATGGACTACATGTAAGAAATGTTAATAACATTCAAAGTAGGCCCATAGGTTGTCTGCAGATCATTGTCAATGGTACAGAAGGTGGCAAGCATCATTGGCATCATCTGACAATGCTGCCTCATACAAAACTGCTGTTAAAAGTCATCTGTGTTTGAAAACTGTTTCCCACACACTGGTTGCTTCAGTCTTAAAAATCTGATGGTCACATGGACTGAGGTTAGGAGAGTAGGGGAGTGTTGTGACACTTCCTTCCTGTAACACCAGAGGATATCCTTAACAGTGTCTGCTGAGTGTTCTGTAGTGATATCATGCAGAATGATGGCATTTCACCAAGTTCTGAATGCTTCAGTCCAACTGCATGACATTACTTGGCATGAATATTGGGCATTTTATGTCCTATCATAAAATTAAGTGCACTGCAGACCCAGAAAACCCTGTATACTTTGCTAATGCCTTTAGAGTCCAGAACCTGTCTTTGTTCATGCTCTGTTAAGTTATAGCTGCTGACATGTCCTTGTCAGAGGTCCACTGCAAAGTATGTTGGTCGTTGAGCCTCTTTCACTTCCGAATGACTTTGCACCTCTTCCATATGGTTGGACACAATCACATAATGGCACTTGTAACTGTATGGCACTCCTGTGCATTGCAGCCTTTCAAAATTGCTATTTTCACATATGAACGTTCTTCCATATCATGGATTTCCATTTTCAAACAAGGCTGCCAACAGAATGATTGTGTGTGAAATTTGTATGCACTGCTTTTTATATCCCCTATCTCATGGTGTAATATTTATAAGTATATGCCACATGATTTCAAATGTGTATAATTTGTTTCCTGCATTGACACATTCTTGGCCAAAGAAGTAAAAAAGGTAAAAGTGAAGCAATTCCTGTACAGCCCTGGACAGGCCCAGAGGGTTCCAGGAAGATGAGGCTCCTAGATTTCAAGACAGTCGGCACATGAAGGTGGTAAGGTTGTCAGCCCTACACATTGGCCACCTTTACACACCCCCAGGAAATATTCCTGGTACTCATTTCTGTTAGAGGCTGAGTTGACCCCATGGCCATCATGCGACCAGAAGGATTATGTCAATGAAGAATTCCAATGACACCATCGGGAACC
>Ga0123355_10004230_pt1 | contig 20851 bp, 12 predicted proteins | sample TergutEmb28metaG_3_FD_89872 | JGI IMG/M metagenome (GOLD analysis project Ga0123355, IMG submission 89872) | Embiratermes neotenicus P1 segment gut microbial communities from Petit-Saut dam, French Guiana - Emb289 P1 | ecosystem: Host-associated > Arthropoda: Insects > Digestive system > Gut ...
CAACACATTCCCACACAACATGATATGCTGCCACAACACCTCGTTTGCAAATACGAATTGAATTGTGAATACTGTAATATAACTTTAGCAAGGAACAAAGCTCCCTGATAATGATCTGACAAGGTCGAAACATGTCGGATTTTTTTAAAGTGTTTTAAAAGTGTTTTATGTGAAATTATATGTGCATTTTTTGGTTGAAAAATTGAAGTGATTCTACAAAAATGCACGGTGCTACAATAAGAAGAACTTTATAATCTATTAGTAATTTGCTTTCGGCAGCCAATCAGCTTTGTAAATATATTTTCTACAAGGGTTCTTCTTGTATGTGATAAGTTTCGATATATGTAGGGTGTCTAAATCGGGTATTGTGCGAAAGAAGAGAGGACGTAAACCATTATGTTTGTTGATAATATTACCAAATGCTGTTTCGCTACATTTTTAAATCCACCTACTTCAACACACGTAACAAGTTCAATTTGTGAGTGAGTGATTGAGTCACATTGGGTTATTTTCATCAGCGTCCGACGCATGACATTAATCCTTAAACGGCCTTGACATCACTGCAGAGAGAAACAGTATCAGGCAGATGGCAATCGCTGAATAGTCTCGAAGTAGATATACTTTCCTCTATGATCAGACCGACTGAGAACATAAAACCAAACAACAAGCACTATGGTTCACATTTAAACCGCGAAAAACGATGTACTTCGAAAATGTTTACAAGATAATAATACATTAATTAGCAGTATGTGATGACTTCGTCAGCCATCATGAGCCGGAAACGACCGAGGAAAGATGCCACGGATTACCTCTCTCTACTACGTTAACCCGTCGTTCCTCGAGTCTATGATCAGTTTACTGACAACATTTTAAAAGTATCGCGGACACCACATTGGATATTCTAACTCTCATGGACGTTAATATCAAACGGTGCTTTACAAGTTGTTCCGCAATTTTTATAAGAACAAATCAGAGCGGATCAGCCGTTTACGTAAATATATTGTTACAAAGGAATGCCATAAAGGCGTCTAAAATCAGAATGCTCGAGAAAATGTTCCACCTTTTGGGGTTTTATTCGAGCAACATGCACGGGATATTTTTCTTAATTTATTTCATTATTCGGTTGACGATGCATTTTAGCTATATGACGCAATTCTACAGAAATGAACGGAGAAGAATATAAAAGAACAACGGAGGAGGTGACAATCGCCGCTTTTGAGATAACATCCGCGCACTTTCCTAAAAGAGACTGGGCGAAACACACAAAGCTCTTTAGGGCGGTCTTATTTTGATTTTAACCCTCTGAAGTACAAATTACATCCAACTAGTGCAACAGTTCGAGCTCACATTCCCACAATTACCACAATAAGGTGTTCAGTTTACAGCTCACAGCAAGCATATTACGGTTGCATTACAAAGAATAAAATAGTTATACTGTTTACAGAAATAGTAACTGTTTGTTTTGAAGACATACGAAACACACATACTCTCACGACACACAAACTAACACATACACACACACTCTCAGGTACGCACGCACTCACACACACACACTCTCACGTACACACACTCACACACACACACACTCAAGTACGCACGCACTCTCACACACACACACTCTCACGTACGCATAAACACACACACTCTCTCTCACCTACACACATACCCTCACACACGCACTCTCACGTACACACACACTCAAGACACACACGCTCATACACTCTCATCTACACACATACACTCACACACGCACTCTCACGTACAACCACGCTCATACACTCTCACCTACACACACTCACAAACGCACTCCCACGTAAACACACTCAGACACACACGCTCATACACTCTCACCTACACACACACACTCACACACACACACACACACACAAACAATCACTCACCCAGTGGGCATAACTGAATGTTTCTAATTGCTTAATCAGATGGCAATAGGGAAACAACCGTCAATTAAAGAGTTAAATAAAGAAATAAATACAGACATACTATGGCCGGAAACCCTAACTAAATTCCAGACAGTTCTCTTGTAGTCGTTTTTAAAATCGTGTATATACCTGTGTTGAGCGTGTGTTTGTTTTAAAGGACGTGCAGAGTAATCAGTAATAAGAATAATGACCTCACAACCAGAGTGCAAGCATAAAATAGAATGAGTCTGGTGACAGCACGATGAGTGTCATTGCAGATATCCAGGGGTTTCGAGACAACTTCGATAAGCTAGCTAATGAACCAAAGATACTCCTTGCCTTGCCACAGTGCTGGCTGCGACAGAACAGGTCTGTCACAGCGGTCGATAGAGCAACAGTTACTGCATCCGCCAGTACCGACTAACCTGTCTTCCAAGCATTTTTGACAGCAACAAAATTCGCCCACCATTTTTTTTTAAATAAATAAGCATTTTAAGTAAAATAAAACAAGACTTGGAATAGGGACTGAATTTTAGTCCGTTATTAAGGACCGATAGTTATATATAATGTAGCACCAATTTTACTAAAGAATGAGCCGGCGGCTGCTCGCTTCCTAGGATTGCGGTTTCGAATCCCGCCTGGGGCATGAATGTTTGTCTCTTGTGAGTGTTGTGTGTTGTCAGGTAGAGGTCTCTGCGACGGGTCGCTCACTCGTCCAGAGGAGTCCTACCGAAAGTGGTGTCTGAGTGCAATCTCGAATCCACAACAATGAGACCGCCTAGGCGCACTAAGTGTCGAACCATAAAGAATATCAAACATAGTCCGTTACTGATTCCTTAATTATTTAGCAACGCTTTTTCAACTGTTGAGGTTACACGATGCTGACTGGAATAATGGATGGGCCGACGAATTGATAATTATGTTGTAAGAGTACAGATCGAATTTTAGGCGCGTTCGCAAAAGTTCGAAAAGCGACTAAAAGGTGTATTATATTTGTCTGTCTCTCCGTACGTACGTACGTACGTACGTCCGTCCGTCCGCATGGCACTAATCGGTTCCCACTGAACCAATTTTCATGAAATTTGATTTTTAGTATTTTTCGAAAACCTGTCGAGAAAATTTAATTTTCACTAAAATCTGAGACGAATAGCCGGTACTTTACATGAAGACCTACGTACATTTGTGACATTATCACGCTTAATTCTTCTTATAATGGGAAATGGTTTTTTAAAAAAAAAGCTGTAGAGAAAATCAAAACACACATTTTTGTTCAATAACTTTTTTTGCGAAAATCATACCCTTTATTAGATAATGTAGAAAAATATGGTAGAACCAGACAGGCCACAGATGACAAAATAATACGACGCATGCGCAAAGGATGATGGATAACGAAGGCTATACACACAGACCCAGAATATGTAATATTTATTGGTTTTCCATTGCAAAAATGGTTAAGCGAACGCGCCTCAATATTACGTTTATACTCATATTGCCTGTCACATACGCCAATACTGCCACAATTTTTTCTGACTGAGGAAAGTGAAAACATAATTACAAACAATCTTAATACGTAACAGTAACTGTTGTAATCTTGATTGTAATTTCATGATAACATGACACCACAGACAGTATAGTTATATCGCTGTGGCGTGAGGTAATAATAAATGAAGTAAAGTTGGTGTTGTGACGTCAAGTTCTTATGAAATTACCTACTTTCTCGTTTGTAGTGTATATGATGAATAATAAATGCCAACAAAAACGTACAATCAAAACAGTTAATGTTTACTGCTTACGCTTTGGAACGTGAATTTTTTACGTGCACGTAAAGAGTACACAAATTGTGCAAAAAGTATCTTCTGAAAGTAGCAGATTACTAACATTTCGACGTACTGAAATTTGTAGTTACATCAAAGTATGTGAGACAGATTTAACGAATGCAAAATAAAAGTCGACGAATAAATAATACATTCTTGAAAGGAATACAACAGTGAACCTTAATAACAGCAGCAGGATAACATATTTTAAATACAGAGAGTGATTCAAAGAGATGGACTCAATTTCGTACTGTTTTTACTGTTCAATTGAGTCCATCGTTTTTAATCATCCTGTATAGAGATATACCATATATGCCGTTGTGAACAAAATCAAATATCTGAAGCCTGTGGATTAAAATGTGTGACCAACTGACCATCTGAGAAGGGTCCAGTATGGAAAGATCCGCACATGCTTCAGTGTTACTTTATATATAAAATTCCTACCCAGTTTAACGTTGGTGCGAAAAGTAACGACTGAACCGTAATAAGTTAAAGATTCTGAAAGTGTTTGTCAAAACATATTTCTGTATTGGGAAGTCCGTATGTGTAGATATCGTACGTTCATTAAGTCAGTTTTCTTCACGACGTTTCAAAAGTATCGCAGTAACTGTGACACATTTTTATGGGATTCAAAACGTTGTTGGAACTTCCTAATCCGAGCAATGTTTTCACGACCAAGGTTACTTTTCTTAAGGACACACGGACTGTTCATATTTATCCCCTGAAAAGCATTCGAAACTATTTTTTTGTAATTCGATACGGGAGGCCTCCTCTACAAACTGAGGGGCAGTTAACTATTTACAGCCACACAGATTCGTAGTGAGCCTATTTCACGTACGGCCACACAGCAGGTGCAGTGTAGGCAGTAAACCTAAGAGTCATTACGCTCAAAGTTGCAAAAGCAAGTAAATTTGCTTAGACTCCCGATAGGGGCAGAGAGATTATTCTCCAACGTGTCCAGACCAACTCTACCACCCATACAGCCAACTGTCCAGTAGGTCCTGTGTACGCCTTCACCGACAGTAAAGCGGTCGGGGCGTGAAGCTGAACGCTCACCCACCAAACAATACCGCAGCTAAGAATGAGATGTGCTTTACCTCCATTCCTACCCATGCGTTATTCCCACTCGTACGTAATCTGACAAAACGTCCAACAGCGCCGTTAATCATTTTGTGTACTGCCTTTCCAATCGTGTGAAAAGCACTCTTCATAAATTAAAGAAACTTCATGCTGTGAATACTGACTTATGTATGACTTACTGCTGACTCCGGTATGTGCCAGATCCCACGACATCACGAGCACAAATGGCCAAACATGTCTGAATCCCTGCTCTTTTATTGACAGTATTAGTCGGTATATGTTCCGCTGTGGAACATTTGTCACTGGAGCCTCCAGCCATGGCAGTGAATGCAGCTCATTCCAGTCGTAACTGTAGCTATGGGTAACGCACTACAGCTGAATGGAAGTTGCCGTAACGATTAACAAACAGCGTGATATTGGGAAATATTTGAACTGTTAACAATCCCATAATTTACAGACCGCGTTGTAACATTTTTAGCAACACAAATTACTTTGTGACGATTTAAAAAAAAAAATAAAAACTGAGAGCTTCATCGGACATAAAAATTGAGGAACAGAAATATTATATTTGTATTTAGTAAAATGACTGACAGCCGAAGGATCTAAGTTGTGTAATATCTAATAATGTGGTTTATTAAGTCTTAACAAAATATCAATGCATAGTTTTGGCTACATGTTTCGGTTTTTACCAAACCATCTTCAGGCCAATACTTACTATATGGAAGTACATTTAGTGTGTACAGACATTATGGGTTCCAGTAGTGTTTACATAAAATAATACCAGTTTAAATTTAAGTTTAAAATTTATGTAAATACTATGGGATCCCATAATGTTTGTACACACTAAATGTACCTCCATATAGTAAATAATGGATTGAAGATGGTTCGGTAAAACTGAAACATGTAGCCAAAACTATGTTTAATGGACTATATATTGATAATGTGTGAAGACTGAATAAACCACTTTACTGAATATTGAATAACACAACGGGATGGCTCCTAACAAAACTTTAGCGTGTAATATCTTCTGTCGTTCAGATTCTGGGATCGCGGGTTCAATTCCTAGTAAGGAAATAAATGTTGTTCCTTTCATTTGTTTTGTCGTGCGCATGTAGAGGCGTTGCAACAGATTGGTTCCTCGTATCAGCAGCCCGGAGAAGGGAAGGCCTTGCACAGCCCTGTAAGGGACACGACTAAACGTGTATAAGGAGAAGAATGTTTACCTCAGGTGTGTTGAGGGACCTTCTGTAGGTTACCCACAACCGAATAAGGAACGGATAACTTTGAACAGTACAGAAAGACTTGATTTGCCTCTATATTCGGTGTGAAGAAAATGCTGGGTCAGTTTTTCACAATTCGGCAAACACAGTAAATGTTTTGAGAACAAACAGTTCCCTTTAGCTGTAACAGCACATCGCATTTCATGTTTTCTATACTCGGAGGTACACAGGTACGAATATCAATACAGCAGAATTTATGGAACTAGATGTATTCCAGTTTCAGAAATATTTGGTGGTAATGTTAACGGTTCATTCGTTACTGTTTACACTATTGTTACTATCAACTTTGATTCCTAATCCTTGCACAATTTACATTTCATCTCGCTTCCTCCACATAGACCTAAACACCGGAATCATTACATTTAGACTCTAGGTGTTGAAACACTTCTTTTAAAATCTTTGACAATGGTCAAACGATAAGAATTCTGAACTTCATTCAGGAGGTACTCGGTTACAATCTCGGTTGAGGCACTGAGTACATTCGTTGATTTCCTAAGCTCCTTCAAGCAAATATCCGCACAACTAACTAATTTCCTGGAATACCGTCCTTCTTGAGAAGCTAACAGGTCCGCATCTAATCAAGAAATTCCCTTCATTTTATGAAACACGAAGGTTCATTACCGCATTCACAAGCGCCCGGCACCTGTTCCTACCCAGACCACGACAATCCAGTCCAAGATTCCTCATCCGACTTCTTGAAGATCCATTTTAATATTACCCTCCCGTCTATACCTAGGTTTCCCAAGTAGTCTACTTCCAGCAAGTTTCCTCACGAAAACCCTGCATGCATCTCTCCTGTACCCCATAAGTGTAACATGCCTAGCTCATCTTATTCTTCTTGATTTGATCACCCTAATATTAGCTAAGACTTGCATAATCCCTTTAAATAGGCCACGATACCGTCTACAATTTCCTGTCCAGTTTATTGGTCACTACTGTTCGATAATTCAATGTTATATAACCGACATGGACACGTAAACTGCAACTACAAGAATGATTAAGAACAAACACAATTCCGTCACGTTTTGTGCCGAAACAAGCCGCGCCGCAAACACATTTAGCTGAGATTCGTGCAAGAAAGTGAAATTGCTACAAACACTGTGGACGCCTGCTGTTAATGTGTAAGTTGCATGTCGGAATTAAATGAAACTTGAAGGGGTATTTTGACAGAGTATTTTCTCACCAATATATTTCCCACTAATGCTAATTTATTGGTTTACCGATTAATACAATACTATAAACATATGTATATTCATTTATTCAATACACTCACTATGATATGTTTCGGCAGGTAAATGCGGTCATCATCGGTTATATGAAAGGGACGAAATGAGGTAAAGACAGCTCACTTACAACTAAAATACTTTATTTCTTCTCTATTTTATGTAGCACTAACCGATGATGTGGGCCGGGTAGCTCAGTCGGTATAGCGACTGACTATGGACTGGACGGTCTGGGATCGAATCCCGGTGGGGACGAGATTTTCCACCAATCCAGACCGGCCCTGGGGCCCACCCAGCTTCCTCTAAATGGGTACCGGGTCTTTCCCGGGGGTAAAGTGCAGCCAGGGCGTGCTGCTGACCACTAACCCCCTTCTAGTGCCGCGGTCATGGAAGAGTAGAGCTATACCTCTATCCGCCCTCTGGGCCACACCGGGCCTCTAAAGGGGGAAACTTTACCTTACCTTTACTAACCGATGATTGTCGCATTACCGGCTGAAACATCTCATAGTGAACGTGATTAACAAATAAATACACAACCATTTATAGTGCTGTATTGATAGAAATATCAATAAATTAACATTGATTGAACAAATACAAGGGGATGATGTTAACCAAATCTCCCACTGCCATCCATACAATGTTATCACCTGCTCAGAAGAAAATGTACATTGCCATACCGTCGGGAAAGAAAGAAATTCCTTGTGTACGGATCATCTTATGCGGGATTAATTTAACAGACCGTAGAAGACTAAGAAATTATGCTTCAATTTACACGGAGATATACAGAATGGCGCAAAATTCCCTTGACATTCCATTTGACAACGGAAAGGCCGTACCTACGACAATTTCGTTGACTTTGTAAGAAGATACGCACAGGTGTTCCAGAAAGAAATAGATAACGTGCTAATGTAGAGGAAAAACAATATGGACATTTCAAATAGCTAATAAATGTAAGTACTGTGTCAGTACAGTTCAATTAGCACGTTTCCTCAACTGCCTAGGGACGTTAACGCCACACACTACAGGTCACACAAAATCTAATGAAAGGAAATACTGTCGCTGATTGATTGAAAGAGATAGGCATAAGGCTATCTCGTCTATTTCAAGAGTTATTTTGATATGTGTCTGAATAAAATCACGAAAGTCCCATAAATTACAGCTGGTAGCCAGCAACTCCTCGAACTGGTTCCTTACGAGAAGAAGTTTAAATTTACAAGCTGAGCTACTGAATGTAAAAGATAAGGGCAAAGACTTATGCTGTATAACGGACAACACCAGAATATTGACAATGAAAGGCGATTTCGTATTTCAGTGTACATACGAAACATTCTAAGTTGTGCGCTGCTATAAAGAAAGAATGAGTAGAATTCCTTGTATAGCAGCAGAAGCAGCAGCATATTGCATTATTTACATGTACGAACACGGTCGAGAAGAAACTGAGTGGATGAGTGGATGGGTGTGTTGGGGGTGCAGTGTAGCGGGTAGGTGTGCTGGTGTGTTGTCGAGTGAAGTGCAAATCTCAGTTCAACTTGACTTGCCCATTACAAAGTATAGGAGCTCGGTAGATGTGAAAATCACATTCCAAAACTCTCCGAAAGACTACGATGCCATTTCAAAGCTCAAGAATTAAATTGTATTCATGTCATCCCAGGAAAATCAACCTCAAAACGTAATCAGAGTGACAGAAAATGACATTCTTACCTCGGAGTTCAGTATAAGCCAGCTCAAATTTGCATGGCGTGTAATGAGCTCTTATGTAAGAGCTCCGTGACGATCCGTGCTATATGAAAAGTTCTATGGAATCAGTGCCTGAAGCACAAGACTGTGTTGCACATTTCTGGTGGTGCATAAAGCTGACACACGTATCGATTAGATTGGCAGCCTGGTTCTAATTAACGGATGTGATTAATAATTAGCTTAACAAACACTTGTATTACGTGACTCGTTACTCAACATAGACGTATATTGTGTTACGTCGGCTATGTTACCAGTTCCAGTATCAGTGGAGCGGACGATGCTCGGCAAAGTGGAATCAATTATTATCGGAAAAGTAATCACTGACACAGTGACACATATTTAATGTGTCACTGTGTCACAGAGTAAATAAGACTGTAGATGGAATTGCTAAGTGGGATGAAGTGAATGCAAGGGGTTGCGGGATTTCAGGGATCTGCTGCAGCGCAAACGAGAACTGCGTTCTTCTGGGATTCAACTCTGCCTAAAATTCCAAGAAGAGCGCAGATCTGAATAGAAGCGGTTGATGAATATTTTATGCATGGCAGTCACTAGCGAGAACAGACTGAAAGATTCGATAATTTTCCGCATATAATTTGCATATTTTCCTTTAAAGAAAAACGATTTGCTATTAAAAAGTTTGAGATATATTTTGCACAGTACAGTACAGTTTGAAAAGTACAGTACAGTTTGCACAGTACAGTACAGTTTGCACAGTACAGTGCAGTTTGAACAGTACAGTACAGTTTGCACAGTACAGTACAGTACAGTACAGATTGCACAGTACAGTACAGATTGCACAGTACAGTATAGTTTGCACAGTACAGTACAGTTTGCACAGTAAAGTACAATTTGCACAATACATTATAGTTTGCACAGTACAGTACAGTTTGAAAAGTACAGTACAGTTTGAACAGTACAGTACAGTTTGCACAGTACAGTACAGTACAGATTGCACAGTACAGTACAGATTGCACAGTACAGTATAGTTTGCACAGTACAGTACAGTTTGCAGAGTACAGTAGAATTAGTACAGTACAGTAGAGTTTGAACAGTACAGTAAAGATTGCACAGTACAGTACAGTTTGCACAGTACAGTACAGATTGCACATTACAGTACAGTATGTACAGTGCAGTACAGATTGCACAGTACATTACAGTTTGCACAGTACATTACAGTTTGCACAGTACAGTACAGTTTGCACAGTACAGTACAGTTTGCACAGTACAGTACAGTTTGCACAGTACAGTACAGTTTGCAGTACAGTACAGATTGCACAGTACATTACAGTTTGCACAGTACAGTACAGTTTGCAGAGTACAGTAGAGTTAGTACAGTACAGTACAGTACAGTTTGCAGAGTACAGTAGAGTTAGTACAGTACAGTACAGTACAGTTTGCACAGTACAGTACAGTTTGAACAGTACAGTACAATACAGTACAGTACAGTACCAAAGATATTTCATGCAATAATCCTAAATATTTGGCCAAGCAGCCACGTGCAGGCTCCAGAATGTGACGCAGGAGAGCCAGACACTGGGCCGTGACATTCAGAAGCAGGAGAGCCAGACACTGGACCGTGATATTCAGAAGCAGGAGAGCCAGACACAGGAACGTGATGTTCAGAAGCAGGAGAGCCAGACATTGGAACGTGATATTCAGAAGCAGGAGAGCCAGACACTGGACCGTCACATTCAGAAACACGAGTGCCAGACACTGGACCGTGACATTCAGAAGCAGGAGTGCCAGAAATTGGGCCGTGATGTTCAGAAGGAGTGCCAGACACTGGACTGTGACATTCAGAAGCAGGAGTGCCATAAATTGGGCCGTGATGTTCAGAAGGAGTGCCAGACACTGGACTGTGATATTCAGAAGAAGGAGAGCCAGACACAGGAACACGATGTTCAGAAACAGGAGAACCAGACACTGTAACGTGATATTCAGAAGCAGGAGAGCCAGACATAGGATCGTGATGCTCAGAAGCAGGAGAGCTAGACACTGGAACGTGACATTCAGAAGCAGGAGTGCTAGACACTGGACCGTGACATTCAGAAGAAGAAGTACCAGACACTGGACCGTGATATTCAGAAGAAGGAGTGCCAGACACTGGACCGTGATATTCGGAAGCAAGAGAGCCTGACACTGGACCGTGACATTCAGAAGAAGTTCCAGACACTGGACCGTGACATTCGGAAACAGGATAGCCAGACACTGGACCGTGACATTCAGAAGCAGGAGTGCTAGACACTTGACTGTGATATTCAGAAGCAGAAGTGCCAGACTCTGGGCCGTGATATTCAGAAGACGGAGTGCCAGAAACTGGACCGTGATATTCAGAAGCTGGAGTGCCAGACACTGGACCGTGATATTCGGAAGCAGGATGGCCAGACACTGGACCGTGACATTCAGAAGAAGAAGTGCTAGACACTGGACCGTGATATTCAGAAGAAGGAGTGCCAGACACTGGACCGTGACCTTCAGAAGTACGAGAGCCAGACACTGCACCGTGACATTCAGAATCTGGAGTGCCAGACACTGGGCCGTGATATTCGGAAAAAGAATGCCAGACACGGGACCGTGATATTCAGAAGCTGGAGAGCCAGACAATGGGACGTGATATTCAGAAGAAGAAGTACCAGACACTGGACCGTGATATTCAGAAGAAGGAGTGCCAGACACTGGACCGTGACCTTCAAAAGCAGGAGAGCCAGACACTGCACCGTGACATTCAGAATCTGGAGTGCCAGACACTGGGCCGTGATATTCAGAAAAAGGAATGCCAGACACGGGACCGTGAAATTCAGAAGCTGGAGAGCCAGACACTGGGACGTGACATTCAGAAGAAGAAGTGCCAGACACTGTACCGTGACATTCAGAAGCAGGAGAGCCAGACACTGGACCGTGACATTCAGAAGCACGAGTACCAGACACTTGACTGTGATATTCAGAATCAGGAGTGCCAGACACTTGACCGTGATATTCAGAAGCAGGAGTACCAGACACTGGACCGTGATATTCAGAAGCAGGAGAGCCAGACACTTGACCGTGATATTCAGAAGCAGGAGTGCCAGACACTGGACCGTGATATTCAGAAGCAGGAGAGCCAGATACTGGACCGTGGTATTCGGAAGCAGGGGTGCCAAACATTGCGCCATATTATTCAGAAGGAGTGCCAGACACTGGTCCGTGACATTCAGCAGCATGAATGCCAGACACTGGGCCGTGATATTCAGAAGCAGGAGAGTCAGACACGGGACCGAGATTTTCACAAGCAAGAGTGCCATACACTGTACCATGATATTAAGTACGCACGTGATTCTATCCTCCGGGTATTGCTACAGTGATATAAGCTTATACACGTAATTTAAAAAATGCACATTTACTTCATTGCACGAGAAAGTGACCATAATCATCATCTGTCATGCTGAAATACACAGTTTATATAACACGTGTTATGGCTGCAAGTAATAATAATAATTTTGGAATAAAAATTTGAGTGCTTTAGCCAAATTATTAATTGACATCATTTCTCCGCACCTAGATCTCTGTCTCTCTTACAGATACGAGGAACTGTTTGAACTTAACTTATGATGCATATTTATTTACGTATTTACTATCAAAATATAACTTCAAGAAGGGGACAAGGGACATGAACTGGAATGGACTGATCTAGTTCAGAATAGGGACAAGTGAAGGGCGCTTGTGTAAGCGACCATGTGCCTTCGAGTTCCAGAAAATGAGAGAAATTTCTTGACTAGCTGATGACCTGTTAGCTCCTAAGGAAGGACTCTGCTACACGTAGTTAATTAGTTAATTAGTTAGTTAGGTATGTATCACGTAACATATATTTGCCCTGGCTAATTCCATACAGGATATTTCAAATATATTGTATGAAAATCTATAAACTCAAATAACAGATTATTTTCTATACATTATAGGATTTTAGCTAAAATCCTAACGCAATATATAAACGGTTTGTTTGCGATCCGGAATTTTACATGCGACGGTCAAAGGCAAAACTTCACACAAGCAACGTCTGAAGTTAAATTCAAATATATGAACAGTTGATGTTCCATTACTTCGTACAAAAATTGCTCATTTAAAATACATCTCGTGTTTTCGTTTGATCTTTGTTTGTTTATCGATGTTGTCAATTAAGGTACTTTAGAGCTTCAAACGAAGATTAATTAATAAGGAACTGTAAAGAACATGAAAAGATTCGGTCCTGACCTCAACAAAGGTAACATTCCGGCATTTCATGGAGAAATGAAGGAATATCACAAAGTCGTCAATCAGGTTAGCCAACTTCCAGGATAGGTTTTAAATCTGTTTAAACACCTCACCACGAGAAAGCTAGTCCTAATCGCTTGACCGCCACGTCCATCCGTCTGTATTTTGTACTTAGTACAAAAATTAATGCATACCACATTGAAAACACCGGTTCTCCTCTGATCACCGCAATTAAGCAACGCTGGACATGGTTAGTACTTGGATGGGTGACCGCCTCCTGTAAAATTGGTACCGTGTCTTTCCCGGGGGTAAAGTGCGGCCGGGCCGTGCTGCTGAATACTCACCACCTTCTAGTGCCGCGGTCATGGAAGAGTAGAGCTATACCTCTACCTACCCTCTGGGTCACACCTGCCTTGTAGTGGGATCACTTTACCTTTATCTTTAATAGCAATTAATATGATGTGTGCTGAGCAGTAAGGAGAGTCACGAAATCACGGTAAACATTTAGTAAAAAAAGGAAAGCATGGAGTAAAAAGTCTGTTGTTCCGCGCCCCTTCGTTTACCTATCTCTAAAACTGCACTACTTACGTAAAACATGTGTTACGTACAGAATTTGTTGTTTATTTTTTCTACATATTCTGTTTGAAATACAGAACTACGCAGCAATCCACGGGCGAAATGCCTTCGAGTTGGTACAGTAAGGAATGAGGTCTCCATTTGTAATGACAAATTTGTAAGTGAGGCATTTCCGTTGTGCTTTATATGATATAACATTCAAATGCCACTGCCACCACGGCGAATCTACATTGACCATACAAAGAACACCTCACGCTCAAAAACGTCACCAGCAGTTATGAACAGCAGACCTTCCAGCCAAGACGCAAAGCAATTTAATTAATATTTTTAATACCCAGTATGTAAAATATCATATAGGAATTTTATCTTTATAATATATTTTATATAGAATTAACACGAATATTTAACTACTATTTGTAATACGAGATCTCGTAACTTTCAAAACACCAACAACTGTACATACAAACAACTCTGAAGACTAGCCTGAAGATGGATTTCTATATGAGCCGAAACATGTAGCTAGAAATACAACTAATAATTCTAATAAACTGAGAGTTATATATGACTAAATAATTTTATAACTTTACACTATATATACGCATATATATATATATATATATATATAAGATAAAGGTAAAGTGATCCCGTTACAGGCCCGGTGTGGCCCAGAGAGTGGGTAGAGGTATAGCTCTACTCTTCCATGACCGCTGCAGTAGAAGGGGGTGAGTGGTCAGCAGCACGCCCCGGCCGCATTTTACCCCCGGGAAAGACCCGGTACTCATTTTACAGGAGGCTGGGTAGGCCCCAGGGACGGTTTGGACTGGCGGAAAATCTCGTCTCCACCGGAATTCGATCCCGGTCCGTCCAGCCCATAGTCAGTCGCTATACCGACTGCGCTACCAGACCCACACACACACACACACACACACACACACATATATATATATATATATATATTGTAGTGACCAATATTATTACCCGAATTTGATGTGTATTGGACCGTACATATCTTGATAGCTGAAGAACAAAATAGAACTAGATGCCACTTATTACTTTATTATGCTTAGGTTAGGCTCAACATGTTTCGGGCACCATTGTGCCCATCATCAGGAGCTCATGACGATAGCGTTGGTTACCACATAGGCCGTCTGGTTCTAGAGTTGCTGCTGATTGGAAGGTTAAGTGCAGGCAGGATGGATGAGTGTCCGGCCCGAAGGCTGTTACAGCTTTCGGTCCGGACACTCATCCATCCTGCCTGCACTTAACCATCCAATCAGCAGCAACCCGAGAACCAGACGACCTATGTGGTAACAAACACTATCGCTGTGAGCCCCTGATGATGGGCACAATGGTGCCCGAAACATGTTGAGCCTAACATAAGCATAATAAAGTAATAAGTGGCATCTAGTTGGATTTTATTCTTCAATTTTTAGCCGATTTTAACCAGAAGTATAATGAATCAAGAAATGTAATGAAAATCATATCAGTTCTTCTCGCGTCGTTACATTCCTACAGATTAAGACATGGTAAAGAAAATGTGCGCACTTTTGAAGCTATTTGAAACTTTCGTGATAAGGGGTAAAAGAATGGACTTGAATTATGCATGACACATTTGCAGTACCATTATTTTATAAGTCCACACTGACTATTCATTTCCCGGCGGGTCGATTACGCTATACTGCAAGCCTACTCATCAGGTTATTTCCACGCTACTCGTCGGAGAGTTTGCCAGGTCCCTGTTACTAATCCAAAGTCGCTATTCGGATTTCTGCACATTACGCACGATGAAAAAGTTCCTAAAACAAGCGGCTTTGCAAATTGAGACAAAAATTTCCGGATACGCCACTTCTACAGGAAAACAATCCACAAGTAGGTGAATGGGTATCGAGTAGTATGTGAAAGTACAAACAGAAAATAATGGACCGGGTATCTCAGTCGGTATATCGACTGACTATGGGCCGGACGGTCCGGGATCGAATCCCAGTGGGGACGAGATTTTCCGCCCCTCCAGACCGGCCCTGGAGCCCACCCAGCCTCCTGTAAAATGGGTACCGGGTCTTTCCCGGGGATAAAGTGCGGCCGGGGCGTGCTGCTGACCACTCACCTCCTTCTAGTGTCGCGGTCATGAAAGAGAAGAGCTATACCTCTACCCACCCTCTGGGCCACACTGGGCCTGTAATTGGATCACTTTACCTTTACCTTTTACAAACAGAAGATAAAACTGAGAAGAAATAGTATCAAATTAATTCCACACTCGAGGTGTGTCTTCAAGAGAAATATAGGACCACTCGTACAGTACACGTGTGTGTCTATATCACAAACTTCAAATGAAACACAACAATCCACTTTTCATCCATCAAGCTCAACTATCGTTCCAAAATCATACAGCGCGGTTCATGAAGAGAAATTGGTTTTTGTGAACTATTACCTTGAAAGGAAGTGTGCTGAATGACTCGACCTTACATTACATTCTGTCTACGACATTACTTATTTTCAGCTCAGGGGATAAGTAAACTCTCAGAATAAGTGGAAAAGATTTGCAGTAAATATCCTGTTATTCCACAGAGTGTCATTATATGACAAGGAGGTTTACCTGTGGTGTGTTACGAGGGCAGATAGGTTTTTTAGGCCCACGCTTTCGGTAATCATACATTCTCACTTCTATCTAACATACGTTCCGACATCATTCCGTGAGCACCTGTCCGATTACGAGAGAAAATGGACTATGTCTTCCTTCAGCAAAATGATGCAACAGTTCACACAGAAAAAATAAATCCCGCACCTTCAAAATTTATCAGTGTTAATTGTAATGTATTAAACTAAAACACCTGAGCCTCCGTCCAAGGCAAAGTGGAAGGGCGGTCATCGCTTCTCCTACTGCCGTCATGCAAAATGTTCGGAATGTACAGTAATATGTGGGGACATTTAAAATAATTGTTTTTGTTAATGAATTCTGGGTCAGTTCAATGATTAACAATTCCTAAATTGCGTCCGTTATACTGAATAAACTATTGTCCATATTGCTGATAAGAATAATATTCTGTTAATACTGATACACATCGGGGTAGCAGAGTGGTTAAGGTGCTGTGCTACAAATCGGAAGGTCGCTGGTTCGATCCTTCCGATCGCACTATGCCCCTGGGGTCGATTCTGCCTCTAACAGAAATGACTACCAGGAGTATTTCTTGGGGCTAAAGGCGGCCGGTGCGTAAGGCTGACAACCTACCACCATCCTGTGCCGTTGTAACGAAATCTGGGTACCTTAACTTCCTGGAACCGTCTGGGCCCCTCTAGGCCTGTAACGGGACTGCTTTACCTTTACCTTTACTGATACACATTGGGGACAGAAGGACTATTAAAATTCTAACAGAACTCTGATATAAACTGATGATGTTCCGGATGTATAAGTTGGTTAGATGGAAAAGAATTCTGACTGAGGTAAGGAGATGCACGCGGAACAGAGACAGAAGAGACAAGTAAATTGAGGATGACTGAAGAGTTGGGGATCGAAACATTTTAAAAAATCGATAATATATTAATAGCGTTCCCAGTTATTAGACTCTGAAATTATTTTATACACTTTGTGTTTCCAGAAATTTAGTAGAAACGTTTACACAGATTCTGAGGAATAGGCAAGTAAGACTTCAAAATATGTTTATTTTTATCCGGATAAACGGAGCACAAATTTCTGCAGAGAAAGCCATGAAGCTGGTCTTCCATTACTGCCTACAATTCTACATTAAGAATGCAAACCTCAGATGACCATAAAGAGAGCTGTCAATTGCAAACCATAAAATAGTGAACATTAAATATGAGTCGCTCATTTGGAAAGGGTTCAAGTTAATTAGCACAAGAATTCCTTGCTCCATGGAAATGATTTATCTACGTATTACACACAAGATATAGGTTCGACTCCATTCTCTATGGTCCCATAACCACTAACCCTCCGGTAGCGGAAGATGACCACCAAGTGCCGGTCCGAATATATTAAACAAGGATGGGTAAACCAACTGGGGACGTAATTGGTGGGGTAAATAAAGAATGTGGATGCTCACCGTAGTATAATTTTAGGATGAGGCTTCTCTGCAAGCCTTGAGATATCAGCTACTCCAACAGTCTACCCAACGTGCTAGTTTGCCGAATGTTATGCTCTGGATGTTAAGGAGCAACATGTGCAGAGGACGCATCATGGCCTTTTTTTTCTATTTAATTTATTTAACAGCATGCCCCATTACACAGTAATATTACATGCTTTACATAGCCTAAGTTTTAGTTAGCTGTCATTCCAAATCTATAATTTCTATGGACCTAACAAATTTTACAAAAAAGGTTTACATAATTTTTTACAAGTGTTTCATTCTTTGCGGGCCAATTGCCACCAGTGCTTTTTATTTGTTGTGTCATCTCATTCCTTTGGTTAGTTAACTTTTTACACTTAAATATTAAATGGTCTACAGTTTTTTTCTTCTTCTTCACACGGACACATTGGATTATCTATTAGTCCAAATCTGTATAAGTATGAACGGGTTTTCCCATGTCCTGTTAGTATTGTTGTTAACTCTGGCCTGTTGCCAAAATTAACATTCTTGCATGATCCAAACAGACAGAGAGATGTGGGAAGAGCAAGAAGCAGGTACAGCCTACATTTTCAGAATTTCTGAACAAGGGACGGCCTGGTATAACCAAAGGATAGAATTCAACAGGAAGAAGAACTATGTGGAACGTCCCGGAGAGAAACACGGTGTGAACTGCCTCCGTATAAACTGGTAGCGAAATTCTGATTCTCGTTATTTGTATTTTACACATTGCCTAAGACAAACAAGTACGGTGAAAACCTGGCCACGCAGCTCCCACATGTTCAAGTACCCACGCTTATTCAAATACTGCATTCACTTACTCCTCATCGCCAAAAAAACTTTGACACTATTGACAGCCGAGCGCTAGGCGATTTAACCCCTGTGCGGGGCTTAGCCTTATTCACTGTGCTGAAGAAATACTGGGAGAAAACAAGGAGTGTTTTGTCACGACTAACATACGAGATTACATGGAATGTTTTGTAACATCTGAAATACGCTCTTCCAAAGTCCTGTCTAATCTTTACCGTCTATCTTGGCTGGAGATAATCACGTAACCAATTACCGCTAAAAGCTTCTTTGACTTACAGTATTACTAAGTCAGGCTGAAACTGAACAGAGGACTTGGGCATACAAAACTGCATTTAGTAGCAAATCAGTTAAAATATTACTTTCTCTAAACCGACAAGACAACTATGTGCCAAAGTATACCCATTATGGTATATTTCCATTTGCGTTGAAATGGGTTTATTTGAAGTCATTTTCTTTTATGTCCAACGCTAATGCATTGGAAGACCTTTATTCTCTCTTATTGTTAGTACTATGCCCTACAATACAGCAGATTCAACACATGTTTTCGCGAGCTGTTTATTATTTAACCCTCACTAGTTAGATCGATACGGTATGCTGTTTGTTTATATCACACAAATACACAGCGGCTTTATGTTTTGCTGCAGCTTGACTGTAATTCAGTGTGCAGTTTATTGTGTCACCATATTGTCTCCCAAATACAGAGTAATTTTAATGGCGTAGATTGTTTGGGACAGGTACAGTCAGGTTGGATATGCTACTAAATATGCCTGTGCGGAAATAACTTCTTTATCCGAAGGCGCATGTAAAAAGACAATCAGGTCAATAGGTAGCAACCAGTCAGCATAACCTGTATGGCATATACCTATTGCTGTTTGTACAGTGCTAGACTCCTGATGATGAACAGACATACTGTCCGAAACATGTAGAGTCTTATTCCAAAAATGAATTTGAGAAATTAGTGCTTCTCGTTGGTTTTATTATAAGAACATACTGGATACTAGTGCAAATAAATTCATGTGCGTACTAACAAACAGCACTTCTACACTTAACAGTGCTAGGAATGGTTGGCATCACACCTAGATGAAAAGTGACACAACTCAGGAAACCAAAATTTAACAGGGCCGGTATCTGAAGGTGTGTTTAGTATGAGATGAATGCATGCATGCAGACGTAAGAGCAGGCGGCAAGCAGAGTCGTACGGCCAAACTACACAATGCTACAACCAACTTTGCCTTCCCACTAGCCACAAAAATACATCTTCTTGCTCATTTAGTCATGAACATCTTATTCTAAGTCCTCGTACAGAACGTTTGATACTGACTTGATACCGTAGAACGGCATAACTAAAGGTCAGATAGTCACTGTGCTTAATTAAACACCATACTATAAAGGCATACGGTAAAAACAGACACACTTCCTAGTATTCTTATTCTCGCCATTTGACAGTTGTGAGTAGTATGGTTCACATTCCGACCGATAATTACCGGTGAAATACACCCAGAACCTGTTCATTAGGAAGCAGGATGGGTCAAAGAGCCGGTCACAGATGATTTGGCGACGGCAAAAGACTTAAAACCCTAACATTGTATAGCCAAGCCACGGCTCAGTCGGCGATTTGTTAGGCTCCGATCGCGGAAGCCCAGTTTCAATCCCAAGTCAATCCATGTGGGATCTGTGATGGGTGACGTGGCAATGAATGAGGTGTCTCTGCGACTACTTCCGTCTTCTGATGCTAGATCATTCTACCAACGCCCCATACTCATATTGCACTCATCTGTCAATGACGCTATATAAACATAACACTAGAACAGGTCGTTAACGAAAGCACTCTCCCCTTCTCTCATTGCACAAAAAATACCAGCACCTTCGGTTTACTTGGGATGATATTAAGTCTAAATTCATGCAGCCACACAACGATGCTACACTCAACAGCGCCACACCTGGGACACACAACGATGTTACACTCAACAGCGCCACACCTGCGACACACAACGATGTTACACTCAGCAGCGCCACACCTGCGACACACAACGATGCTACACACAACAGCGCCACACCTGCGACACACAACGATGCTACACTCAACAGCGCCACACCTGCGACACACAA
>Ga0123355_10004231_pt1 | contig 20848 bp, 20 predicted proteins | sample TergutEmb28metaG_3_FD_89872 | JGI IMG/M metagenome (GOLD analysis project Ga0123355, IMG submission 89872) | Embiratermes neotenicus P1 segment gut microbial communities from Petit-Saut dam, French Guiana - Emb289 P1 | ecosystem: Host-associated > Arthropoda: Insects > Digestive system > Gut ...
CGTGATCGGCGGCGGCTCCATAGGACTGCTGGCCGGCGTGGCCGCACAGCACCAGGGACTCGCCGTCGACGTGGAGACCCGACATGAGCACCAGCGGGCCGCCGCCGAGCGGCTGGGATTCGGTCGGCCGCAGGGTGCCTACGACGTAGTGCTCGACGCGGCGGGCACCGAGTCGAGCCTGGCCAGATCCGCGAACGCGGCCCGGCCGGGAGGGCGGATCGTGTCGCTGGGTGTGTACGTGACCACGATGCCGGCTCCCGGCGTGGTGAGCCTTACCAAGGAGCTCACCTACATCAACAGCATCGCCTACGCCAGGCACGACGGCGGGCGGGAAGTCGAGGAGGTCGCTTCCATGCTGGCGAAGAGGCCCGAGGTCGCGCAGACGATCATCACGCACCGGTACCCGATGGAGGACGCCGCAGAAGCATTCCGGGTCGCTGCCGCGCGGAACGCCGGCGCAATCAAGGTGGTCATCGAACCCTGACCCGTCAAGTCAGAGACGAGAAGCGGCGCGGAACGGCCGGCATCACCTGCCACATCAGCGCAAGCGCGCTTAAGTGAACAACCGGAGGGACTCTCAATGGCACAGCTTGGCCGTACTGGCATCGAGGTTTACCCGGTCGCGCTTGGCGGAAGCCAGTTCGGCTGGACCAGCGACGGACCGCCTCGCACCGGGTGCTAGACGCGCTTATCGCAGGCGGCGGCTTGATGCCGGAGCGGATTTCGGGTGACCTCCCCGACCAGGCGGATGTCATCGTGGTCGGCGCGGGTGCCGCCGGCAACCGGTCAAAATCAATGATCATTAACCGGAGCTTGCTTTCTTACTCTGGCGACGTCGGTCCAGGTCCAATACTGTTTCGCTCCATGGTTGGAAAAACGACGCCGGATTCTGGCCTCATGCCTGAGGTATGGCGCGCAGGTCGCGACGAACGCATCGTCTGGGCGGCCATGTGGACCGGCCTCATCCTGGCCGTACTGGGCCTGGCCGACGGACTCGCGAAGGCACTCGAGACGCACGTCACTTCGTGTCCCGATGGCACGTCATTTCCCCAAGGCACCACGAACTTCAACTGCTACGCCCACCCGAACGCCGGATCAGGCATAGCGATTGCAGTTATTTCTGCCCTACTAGGGATATTGGTTGTATTGGCAGCTATCTCTGCGGCCGCAAGCCTTAGGAGTGCGTCAGCCGCACGTCGCGCCGTCCCCGATCAGCAGGCCACTTCCTGACTTGCCGCAACGGGCTCTCGACTCACCACTGCATGAGACTCGCCCGGCCTGGGATGGGACGGAGGATGTATCCACCAGCGTCAAACCCTTCGGCGGAGGCGATGCTCGCTCGCGCCGCACTCTCGCGCAGCAGACAGTGGGCTTTCTGGCTGATGCTGCTGGGTGCCGCGCTTGAGGTCACGGCAGCCTTCGTGGCCATCAAGACGGCAAACAGTCTGGTGCCCGTGTTCGCGCGACATGACCCTGGGGACGCGCGCGTCATTGCTGCTGCCCACGGCGAGACCGTCCAGATTGAGGACATAGTCGCGGCAGTGTTCTGGCTAGTGATGGCGTTCCTCAATCGCTCGGCGCCGGGCGATGGTCCGCGCATCTGCTCAGTTCTTCTGTTCTGCTGGGGCACGCAGCTGTCGTGGCACTATCTCCACGAGCCAAACTCCACGCCCACCCAGGCGGTCACTGCCGCCATCTGGCTAATCGGCCTAATGGTGATCTCGCTCCTGTTCAGCGACAAGGTCTTCAGGCGCGCGATCACGCGGTCGCTCGCATTCCAGTCGTGGCGGGCGGCCCGACCGTAGGCTGGGTCCCGGAGTCGTGAGAGGAGACCCGTGTGCCGTACGTCGACCGTGGCGAGGCGAAGATCTGGTACACCAAGCAGGGGACAGGGTTTCCGGTGTTGACGCTGGCGCCCGGCGGGATGCGCTCGAGCGTGCCGCTGTGGGAGATGGCGGCGATCAACCCGCTGACCGCATACGCCGGGCAGCACCAGATGATCGGGATGGACCAGCGCAACGCGGGCCAGTCCACCGGCCCGCTTGAGACCGGCGACCCGTGGGGTGCATACGCGGCAGACCAGCTCGCGGTTATGGATCATCTCGGCATCGATCGCTTCCTGGTGTTCGGCTGCTGCATCGGCGGCCCGTTCATCCTTAAGCTGCTCGCAATCGCGCCGGAACGAGTCGTCGCGGCCGTCCTCGAGCAGCCAGTCGGGATCATCGCGAGCAATCGGGAACTGTTTGACAACCTGTGGAAGCAGTGGCGTGAGCAGCTCATGGACAAGCGCGACGATCTCACCAGCGAGGAGATCGAGGCGTTCGCCACCACGATGTGGGCTCCGGACTTCGCCGTCAGCGTGACTCGGGACCAGGTGCGGTCCTTCCGCACGCCGATGCTCGTCCTCCCCGGAGTCGATGAGTACCACCCGACCGAGACGGGCCGCGAGATCGCCGCACTCGCGCCGAACGCTCAGCTGCTCGAGCCGTGGAAGGACCCCGAGCATCTTCCCGCCGCCACCGAAGCGGTCGGCAGGTTCCTGCGAGACCACACCCCACGCTAGTAGATCACCAGCGAGTTGCGCGCGGCTCAGTAAGCACGCGCAACGAGAGTACGAGCGCGACGCGAAATGCAGCAGTCCGAGGAGTCAGGCAGCTGGGGCGACTGTCACGTCGAGCGTGACGGCTTCCGCTGTGGGGTCGTAGTCGGCGGGGTTGCCCTCGACGGCGAACGCGATCGCGGACAAACAGTCTTGCTCGGCATCGTGACGTGAGGGCAGGCCGCCACCATTGATGTGCAGGGCCGGAACGCGATAGTGCCAGGTGCCGGCCTCGTCGAAGAACAGCTCGATGCGCAGCAAGCTCATGGGTGCCATCCTACAGTTTCCGCAGCTCATCGGCGGTATACCCATAGTCGCGGGCAATCCGGGCCAGGGCCGGGTCGCCGAGGTCTACGCCGTCATGGTAGGCGCAGATCCGCTGCTGGTCGCCCTTGACCAGGACCCGGCGCGATCCCGCGCGGCGGGTCTCGATCCAGCCGTCTCGCTTGAGTGCGGCTAGTATCCGCGCAGCCTTGGCCATACCCTGACCGTAGGGCGGGGCACTGTCAGTTCGGCGCTTGAGCAGCGGGCTCCTGGCCCGCTCACCGGTGACCCAGTTCACGAAAGCGTCTGCAGTCGAGGGCCTGCTGATCATGTCATTCCGGCGCCGACGTCCATCACTGGTCCGCGCCGGACTCCCCCGCCCCGGCCTTGCCGGCCTGGCGTCTGGCCCGCAGAAATCCCGACCCCACAGGAGCTCCCATGTCGCTGCGCGCTGACGTGCCTGAGTACACGGACGTGCTTGACTTCGCCGGGCAGGTGCTCGGCCCGTGCACGCTGGAGCAGGACTGCTCGTGGGCGCATGGCATGTCGGCGGTGCTGCGGCTGCGCGATGCCCGCGGGGTCACCTGGTTCGCGAAGCGGCACCGCGAACGGGACCGGTATGAAGCAGAGGTCACTGCCTACCGCCAGTGGGTCCCGGCGCTCAGCGGCCATGCGCCGCGGCTGCATGCAGCCGACGACTTGCAGTGCACCATCATTCTGTCGGCAGTCCCCGGCGAGCAGGCGCCGTGGCCTGCCGCGGATCCCTGCGCGCTGCCTGTCGCCGATCGCGTGGCCGAACAGGCGCTGCAGCGAGAGGCCGGGATGCAGCTGCGCCGGTTCCACGCGGCCCAGCCGCCGTTGCCGTGGGACGACTGGGGCGCCGCCAAAGTCGCCGAGTTCGACGGCCTGATGCCGGTGGCCTCGCACCTACTGGGGAATCGGGACCTGGCGCTCGCGCGGGCGGCGGTCGAGACGCTCGGCGGCCTGGCCTGTCCCGGCCGGGTGCCCTGCCATCGCGACTACACGCCGCGCAACTGGCTTGTCAGGGATGGCGCTCAGTACGTCATCGACTTCGAGCATGCGCGCCTGGATGTATGGCTGGCCGACCTTGCACGGCTCCGCCTGGGAATCTGGCCAGACCGGCCCGATCTGAAAGACGCATTCCTCGACGGCTACGGCCGCCAGCTCAGCGGCACCGACCATGCCATCCTGCAAGGCGTCGCCGCACTCACCGCGACCTGGCTCGTCGTCAAGGCCGACGAGATCCGGCAGCCCGACCTCGGAGACGCTTTCCGCGAAGCCCTGCGTCGGCTCCTCCGAGCCGACGCCTAGCCCTCGGCCGGGTCCGGTGCGGCGTCCGGAGCAGCCGGGGTCTCGGCCTGCTCATCGCCTCCGAGACTCACCGAGGCCGGCTGCGGGGGCGGTGCGGGCCGCCGGCCGTCGAGCTTATGGATGCCGTAGATCGGCGGCGGCGCGAAACTGGCGAACTGCGCGATCGCGGTACCGACGATGGTCGCCTGCGCGACGTGGTCATGGCCGAGCGGGACGATCGGGCATTTTCGCTCGGTGATCTGAGTCTGCATCTCGCGGACGACAACACCTTCGGCGCCCATCCGCACCAGGTCCAGCTCGAGTTCGTTCCGCGCGTCGGTGCGCATCTGCCGGACGAGGTAGGTATAGCCCTCGACCTCCACGTTGCCCGCCGTCATCCTGGTCTGTCCCCTGGTCAGCCAGTCATCGTGGCGATATCCCACGGCAACGCCGAGCGCGAGGCCCACGGGCATCCAGCCGTGCGCGACCAGCTTCGTGAAGTCCTGCCCGGACAGATCCGAGGCGAACGGCTGGGCGCGGCTGATCACGCCAGGAGCGCGGATCGCGGTGCCGAGCGCACGGAACTCCAGAATGTCCTCATCGTCGCCGAAGGGGCCCACCTCCAGGCGCACGCCGATCACGCCGAGTGCGCCGAGCGCCGTGCACTCGGCGGTCATCCTGGCGATTGCCGCCCGGCGCGCCTGGTACAGCACCGAGACCAGCGGCCGGGCCGAGCCGATCGCGGCCGCGCCCGTCGGCGCCGGTCGCGCCGGCAAACTGAAGCCGCTGCCGGGCGGCCGGTACACCGGGCTGCCCTCGCCCCGGTAGACGGCCAGGCCGTAGGGGCACTCCTCGTCGCCCGCGTCGCCGACGTTGTAGACGGCCGCGCCAAGGACCTGGCCGGCCGGCTTGAAGCCCACCCTCGAAGCGGCCGCGAACTCGCTGACCGACAGCGTCGAGCCCCAGCTCCGCGCCGCCCGCTGCTCGGCCAGCCGCTCGCGCGCGGCGGACGGCAGCTGCTCGCCCGGCGGCTCGCTGGTCGGCATCTGCTCAGGCGTCGAGGCTCAGCACCATGGTCGGCGTCTGGATGATGTGGTCCTCGCGCAGCGGCCGGACCGCAGTGCCAATCGCGAAGAACTCGGTCGTGTGCGAGCCCCAGGTGTGACTGTGCTGGCGCAGCTGCACGCCGACGATGCCCTCGGCGGCCAGTTCCTCGGCCTCGGCCTGCATCCGGCTCATCGCCAGCTCGCGCGCGTCGTAGAGCGCCTGGGTGAACTGCTCGAGCTCGACGTTCCGGCCGATGTTGCCCATCTTGCTGCCGAGCCGCTGGTGCGCGATGTGATAGACGCACGATCCCATCACCATGCCGAGCGGGGCGTAGCCTGCCCGGATGAGCGTCCAGAAGTCCTGACCGGACAGGTCAGAGGTGAAGGGCATGTTCTTGTTGTTCCGCCAGTTGGTCACGCCGCCGCCGCCCGCTCCGGGCTCGGCAACGACCGCCGTGCCGACCGCGATGAACTCCGCGATGTCGGCGCCAAACTCCTTCATCTCCACGTCAAGCCGGACCCCGACCACGCCGTCCGCGCCGAGCGCCTGAGCCTCAGCCTCCATCCGGGTCATCGCGAGCTCCCTGGCGTGGTACATGGCCTGCGAGAGCACGTCCAGCTCCTGGCTCTGACCCCACCGCCCGAACTGCAGGCCCACGTGGTAGATCGAGCTCCCCAGCACCAGGCCGACCGGGCGGAACCCGACCTCCCGCACGAGAAGGAACTCGTTGACTGACAGGTCAGAGGTGAAGATGGCGCCGGGCTGGCCCGGCCGCAGCTCGGCCAGCCTGCGCATCGCGTCCTGCGGTACGCCCAGCACCTCAAGGTCGGTGCCCTGCTGCTCAGTCATCGCGCTCCTCGGCTTTCGGTTGACGCAGCATCGCTCGGGCTCAGGGGCCGAGCCGGACCCTCGCGGCCTGGCGCCGCTGCGGGTCCAGCGACATCACGGCCAGTGGCGGCCGCGCGGCGCGCGGCCGGCCGAAGTGAGCAACCGCGGTGCCGATGATCGTGGCCTCCACGACGTGGTCCTTGCGGCCCTCCTGCATCGGGCATTCGTGCTCGCCGACGCGCATCTCCATGTCCTGGAGCACCACGCCGTCGGCGCCATGCCGGACTACGTCCCGCTCCAGCTGGTGCCGCGCGTCATGCCGGGTCGTATTCACCAGGTCGGTGAAGCCCGATACTTCCGCATTCCCGGCACCCCAGCTGCGCTGGCTCACGGTCACCCAGTCGTCGTGCCTGGCCCCGATCGAGATGCCGAGCACCAGCCCGGCCGGCACCCAGCCCGCCAGGATGAGCTTGGCGAAATCCTGGCCGGTCAGGTCTGACGTGAACGGCTCCCGCAGCCGCACTCCGCCGGGCGCCCGCACCGCTGTGCCGATGGCCTTGAACTCCAGCCCGCCCGCCGGGAAGTCGCCGATGGTCAGCCGGACGCCGACCACGCCATGCCCGCCCAGCTCAGCGCACTCCGCCGTCATCCGGCCGATCGCCGCGCGCCGCGCCTGGTACATGGTCTGGACCAGCGGCCCGTACCCGGCCAGTGACCCGCTGCTGGATGTCACCGTGACGCTGGAGTACGGCGCACCGCCGAACGCCCCGAATGCCCCGACGTACCGGCTCCCGTACGACGGGCAACCGTAACCGCCCGTGTAGCCGATGTTGTAGACGGCGGCGCCGAGCACCTGCCCCACCGGCTCGAATCCGGTGCTCTTGATCGCCCCGAACTCGTCGGCGGTCAGCGCCGATCCCCAGGTCCCGCTCTGCCGGATCTCTGCCATCCGGGCCTCGGCGGCAGGCGGCAAGCCGCTGCCGGGATCGACGGTCACGCTGCGCCCCCTTGGTCGCGCTGAACACCGCTCGCCTCACGATACAAGACAGACGGCCTCCGGCCTGCTAGCTGTCGTTCTCGTCGTCGCCGGTCTCGCCCGGCCACCGGTCCTCGGCGTCCCAGGCCTCGTTGCGCTGCCGGACCGTTTCCAGCGCGTTCTCGGCTGCCTCGCGGGTCGGGTACGGGCCGAGCCGGTCCTTGCCGGGACAGCCTGGCCCCTGCTCGACCTCGTGGTGCCGCACGCAGTACCACCAGCTCGAGTCGTCGTCCCAGATCTTGTCAGCGCCCATATCCACTAGAATTCCAGATCATGCCTGCTGCCCTCCAGCCCGGCCGGATCTCCCCGCTGCGAGCGGTCCCCGGCCACATCGCCCGGCCCGAGTACGTGGGCCGGCGCGCGCCGCGCCTCGGCGAGGCCGACGTCAAGGACGCCGACACCATCGAGCGGATGCGGGTCGCCGGCCGGATTGCCGCCAGAGCGCTCGTCGAGGTGGGCAATAACATCAAGCCGGGCATCACGACTGACGAGCTGGACCGCATCGGGCACGAGTTCCTGCTCGACCACGGCGCCTACCCGAGCACCCTCGGCTACCGCGGCTTCCCCAAGTCGCTGTGCACCTCGCTCAACGAGGTGATCTGCCACGGCATACCCGACGACACCGTGGTCGGCGACGGCGACATCGTCAACATCGACATCACCGCCTACATCGGCGGCGTGCACGGCGACACGAACGCGACGTTCCTGGCCGGCGAGGTGGACGACGAGTCACGGCTGCTCGTCGAGCGCACCCGCGAGGCGATGATGCGCGGCGTCCGCGCCGTCGCCCCTGGCCGCCCGCTCAACGCCATCGGCCGGGTGATCGAGTCGTACGCGCGCCGGTTCGGCTATGGCGTAGTCCGCGACTTCACCGGCCACGGCATCGGCGCGACGTTCCACTCCGGTCTCGTCGTCCCGCACTTCGACGACCCGTCCGTCGGCGTGATCATGGAGCCGGGCATGACCTTCACGATCGAGCCCATGCTCACTCTTGGCACGATCGAGTACGACATCTGGCCCGACAGCTGGACCGTGGTCACCGCGGATCGCAGGCGAACCGCCCAGTTCGAGCACACTCTCGTCGTCACCGCCGATGGCTACGAGATCCTGACTCTGCCCTAAGCCGCAGCCGCCCCGCGCGAGCAGCCCCCGCCGGGACTTCAGGCGGCTATGGCCTGCAGCTGGGGCGATGTCGGCCACAGTGGTCTGGTCAAAGCCGTTCTCGGCGTAGAGCTCGAATGCCGCCTGCGCCAGCCGCCCGCGTGCGTTCGGCTCCCACCTGCCCATGGGCAGATTCTACGTGACGACAGCAGCTGTCATCGGTATATGGCCAGTGGCTCAGGGCGTCGCGCCCGCGCCGACCGGCACCCTGGTACCGACTGGCACGTGCGGCGCAGGCAGGGGCAGCCGGACATGGCGACGCAGCAGCGACCCCTCGCAGACCAGGCTGCGACCCGGCAGCCAGCTCAGCCAGGACGGCAGGTACCAGGCGCGCTCGCCCAGCAGCGCCAGCGCGGCGGGCAGCACGATCCCGCGCACGAGCGTCGCGTCGATGATGACTGCGGCGGCGAGGCCCACGCCGAGCATCTTGACGTCGATCATGTCCAGCGTCGCGAAGATCGAGAACACCGCGACCATGATCACGGCCGCACTGCTCACGACTCCCGCCGACCGGCCGACGCCACCGACGATGGCGTCACGCGCCGTCGCGCCGCCGGACCAGAGCTCCCTGATCCGGCTGAGGATAAAGACGTGGTAGTCCATGCTCAGCCCGAACAGCATGACGAAGGTGAACAGCGGCACCCACGGGATCAGCGCGCCGAAAGACGTGAAGCCGAGCAGAGACTGCAGATGCCCGTCCTGGAAGATCAGCGTGACCAGTCCGTACGCGCCGCCGACCGACAAGAAGTTCAGCCCGATAGAGACGAGCGGGATGGCAAGGCTGCGGAACGCGAGCAAGAGCAGCACGAAGGCCAGCAGCGCGACGATCCCGAACACGATCGGCGTCCGGGTATGCAGCATGGTCCGCAGGTCGTGGTTGGCCGCCGTGTCACCGGTCACGGCGACGCTGGCACCCGGCACAGTCCCGATCGTGGCCGGCAGGATCTGGTCCCGCAGCGTCAGGAGCGCGTTGGTGGACACGGTGCTGGCGCCGTTGCCGGCCAGCGGCACCTGAATCACCAGGCCCCGGCCGCCGGCCACGTAGCTGGCGCTGACCGGCCCGTCGATCGCCTTCGAGGTGCTCGCGTCAGCGCGGAGCGCAGTGAGCGCGCGGTCCATCGCCGGGCTCTCCAGGCCCGAGCCGCTGACGACAACTTCGGCGGGGGCCGGCCGGGCCGGGAACTCGTGCTGGATGTCGGCCAGCACGTGCACGATGGGCAGGCTGCTCGGCAGGTCGACCGACGGGTTGGCCAGCCGCATGCCGAGCGCCGGCGCGCTGAGCGCCAGCAGGGCCGCGGCGGCGAGCCCCCCGAGCAGCAGTGGCCTCCGGACCACGCTCCGCGCGAGGCCGGCCCAGAGCCGGGACGGCTGCGGATGGGTACGGCGCGAGCCGAGGTATGGAAGCTGCAGCCGGTCGGCCCAGGGCCCGAGCCACGACAGCAGGGCGGGCAGGAAGAACAGCGAGCCCAGCACCGCGACGCCCACCACCATGATGGTGCCGAAGGCGATCCCGGTGAACATGTCGATGCCGGTCAGGAACAGGCCGCCGAGTGACACCATCACCGTCAGCCCGGAAACAAGGATGGCCCGGCCTGAGGTGGCCGCGGCGAGCCTGACGACCTCCTGATCGCCGTGCCCAGCCATCCGTTCCTCGCGCTCGCGGCGCAGGTAGAAGAGCGAGTAGTCGACCCCGACCGCCATCCCGATGACCAGCACGAGCTCGGAGGTGCCAGAGCCCACCGGGAACCAGTGACCGGCAATGGAGAGCAGCGAGACCGCCATGATGACTGCCGTCGCCGCCAGCAGCACCGGGATCCCGGCCGCGATCAGCGCCCCGAACACGGCGAGCAGCAGGATCAGCGTCAGCGGGATGGACGTCCACTCGGACTTGCGGAAGTCCTGGCCCAGCACCGCATTGGCCGCCTGGCTGGTGCTGGCTGACCCGGCTTCCTGCACCAGCAGGCTCGGATTCCTCGCCTGGACGCGCTGCACCGCGGCCAGGTCGGTGAGCACGGTCTGCTGGGCGTCGGCGTGCGAGCCCGCCACGGTGAAGGTCATGATGGCCGCACCGCCGCGGCCGTAGAACGGGCCGCGGACGCTGGCTGCGGCGTTCGGCACCGCAGCGAGGGCCTCTCTGACCTGTGCCGTGGCCGTGCTCACCTCGGCGGCCGCCGTGGCGGCAGGCTGATGCGCCCCCGCGCGGGCCTGGATGAGAACGCTCTCGGCCGGCGGCGTCACCACGCCGAGGCTGGCCAGCACCCGCTCGCCCTGTCCCGCCTGGCCGGGGTCGTACTGCTTCACGCTGCCCCCGCCGAGGAACTGGCCTGCGATGAACGCGGCCGCCACGAGTACCAGCCAGGCAGCCACGGCGGTCTTGCGGTGCCTGGCGCTCCAGCAGGCGATGCGCTCGACGAGCGGCTTGCGAGCACGGCCGGGTGGGCTGGGAACAGCGGTGCGAACAGCGGATACAGGGCTAGGGGACAGGCCCATCGTCGCTCTCGGGCTCGGGATTAGCCGGGGGAATCGGCTGCACCCGGGTCCAGGGCAAGGGGCGCCGGGCAGCCAGTTGCGGAAACTGTAGCCCGGCCGCCCCAGTGCCTGGGCCGGTATGGCGTCGTCTGGACAGAACTTTACCGAGCTGCTGGCAGTTGCCCCGGCTTCTCCCGGGCAACGCTCAGGACTGCCTCCTCATCCTCCGGCGCACCGTCGGGCCGCACAGCCGGCTCACGGTCTGGAAGTACCCACCGCAGCCAGCGCGGCAGGTACCAGGTCCGCTCGCCGAGCACCGCCAGCGCCGCGGGCAGCAGGATGCCGCGCACGACAGTCGCGTCCATCAGCACGGCCACGGCCAGGCCCACGCCGAGCATCTTGGTCGAGATGATCGACAGCGTGGCGAGGATCGAGAACACCGCCACCATGATCACCGCGGCGCTCGTGACGACGCCGGCGCTGCCGCCGATGCCGCCAATGATGGCTTCTCTGGTGCGGACTCCGCGGGTGTGCAGCTCGCGGATCCGGCTCACGATGAACACGTGGTAGTCCATGCTGATCCCGAACAAGAACACGAACGTGAAGAGCGGCACCCACGACACCACCGCGCCGAACGACGTAAAGCCGAGCAGCGACTGCAGATGCCCTGGAAGATCAGCGTGATGACGCCGAACGCTGCCGCCACTGACAGCAGGTTGAGCGCCACCGAGATCGCCGCGATGGCGATCGAGTCGAACACCACGAGGAGCAGCAGGAAAGCCACGCCCGCGACGAGCGCCAGCACCAGCGGCGTGCGGGTGTGCAGGGCAGCGACGTCGTCGTAATTGCCCGCAGTCTGGCCGCCCACCGCGTAGCTGACGCCGCTGACCTTGCCGAGCGTGGCCGGAAGGATATGCTCGCGCAGGCTGAGCAGAGCGGCATTCGAGCTCGCGTCCGATCCGTCTCCGGCGAGCGGAACGTCCACGATGAGGGCGCGGCCGCCCGCGACGGACGCGGCCGTCACCGGCGGCCGGATCGTGCCGGTGGCCGATGCCCTCCGGGCCAGCGCGGTCAGGGCAGTCCGCATCGCCGGGCCGGTCAGGTCATGACCAGTCACCACTACCTGGGCCGGGGCCGGCTCGGCCGGGAACGCGTGCTGGATCTGGTCGGCGGTCTGTATCACGGGCAGGTTGGCCGGGAAGCCTCCGTCGGTGGGATTGCCGAGCCGCAAGCCCAGCGCGGGCGCGGCCAGGGCGAGCATCGCCACGACGGCAACCGCACCCCACGCGAGCGGCCGCCGCGTCACGCGGCGGACCAGCGCCGTCCATAGCCTGGACGGCTTCGCCGCGGCCCGCCGGCGGCCCAGAAACGGGACGTAGCCCCGGTCGGCACGCGGCCCCAGCCACGCCAGCAGGGCCGGCAGGAAGGTCAGCGAGCCGGCAACCGTGATGCCGACCACCGCGATGGTGCCGAGGCCGATGCCGGTGAAGACCGAGTAGCCGGTCAGGAAGAGCCCGGCGAGGGCGATCATCACCGTCAGCCCGGAAACCACGATGGCCCGGCCGGAGGTCGCCGCCGCGATCCGCAGCGCGTCGCGCGTGCTGCGGCCGCGCGCCCGCTCTTCCCGTTCCCGGCGGAGATAGAACAGGCTGTAGTCGACGCCGACGGCCATCCCGATGAGCAGGACGACCTCCGAGGTGGCCTGCCCCGTCGGCAGCCACTGACCGATCACCGAGGTGACCGAGATCGCCGCGATGACGGCCGTGCCGGCCAGCAGCAGCGGTATCCCCGCCGCGACCAGAGCGCCGAACACGACGAGCAGCAGGATCAGCGTAACCGGCAGAGAGGTCGTCTCGGCCCGCCGGAAGTCCTGGCTCAGCAGGGCATTCGCGACCCGGTCCTCGCTGGCACCGCCCGCCTCGGCGATCCGGAGGCCCGGATAGCGGGCCTGGACGGCGGAGACAGCGTGCAGCGCCGGCAGGACGGCCTGGTCCTCGTTAGCCCCTGTGACATCAAACGTAACGAGGGCCGACCGGCCGTCGGCCGAGACGAGCGAGCTGTTCGTGCTGTACCGGCCCGGGAGCTGAGCCCCGGAGCCCCCGGCGTCAGGCGACTGGATGTCGCTCGCCGTCGACTTTGGCAGCGCCGCGAGGGCGCTGACCACGGCTTGCGTCGCCTGCCGGAATTGCGCGTCGGTACGGAACGTGCCGCCACCGCTTCGCGGCTGGATGAGCACGGCCTCGCTCGGCGGCTGGCTGACGTGCAGTCGCTGCAGCGTCGACTCGGCGACACCGGACTGGCCGGGATCGTTGCTCGGCACGCTGCTGGTACCGGCCATGTGCCCGGCGACGAAGACGACCGCGATGATGACAAGCCAGCCGATCACGACTGTCTTGCGATGCCGCATGCTCCACGTGGCCACTCCCTCCACGAGGGAGCGGGGGCCTGGCGGCTTCCGGCGGGAGCGCGGGGGGTGTCCCCCCGACTGCGATCTTGACCTTCGGGGGGTAGTCGGGGGGTGTCCCCCCGACTGTTCGGATTCTGGCATGGCTGAACTGAGCTGATGGCGCATCGTGGCCTCTCCTGGGTTAGCGGTTCACGTAAGTGGGATCGCCCGTGCGCTGGCACACTCGGGCGCCCGAAAATGTCTGCTTAGCGGCCTGCTGCCTCACCCCGCCGATCGCATCACCTCATCGCAACCAGGGTGTCGGCTCCGGGTAGGCCGGGACATCAGGGAGCACCCTGGCGCGACCCGGAGCTGGGCGCGCGGTCTACCAGCGGACCAAGCGGGCCCGGCTCGGCGAGCACGGCTCGGGCTGGCTCCAGCGGGTCGGAGGCGCCGCGCAGCACGGCCCTCGCGGCGTGTGCGTGCAGTCGCGCGGTCGCGACGATGAGGTAGTTGAGCAGCAGAAATGCAATCAGGCAGCCGGCCGCCACGAGCAGTGCCGGGCCGACGGAGTTGTAGATCCACAGGCCGCTCGCGTGCGCGCCGTGCGGGCCGGCCGGGAAGTGGCCGATCTGAATGCCGGGCACGTGCGAACTGCCGCAGTCGCCCATGCAGACGTCGGAAACGTGCCGGTACCACAGCGGCAGCGTGATCCCGCCCAGCGCGGTGGCCCAGACCGCGACGACGATGGTGTCGAGCGCGTAGAGGGGGACCCACAGCCCCGCCAGGTAGGCGACGTCACGCCAGGTCGCGCCGCTGGTCCAGGTACGCCGGGCCCGCCGCCACAAGCCGGGGCCGGCGGGCGGCGGGTAGCAGCCGCGGACCGGCTGCCGGAAAACCTGCCGGAGCCTGGCCCGTTCGACCGCCGCGCAGGCCCGGACCACCGCCGCAGTGGCGATCAGCGCCGGGACCAGCGCCACGGTGATGGCGAGCACGGCGGTCAGCGCCATGGCGGTGAACACGACGGAGAACAGCAGCCAGCTCACGAGGAGGTAGGTCAGCAGGTACCCAGCGGCCAGCCAGGGGCTGGCCGAAAACAGCAGCCGGACCGGGTTGACGCGAAGGCGCAGCCGGTCGGCGGGTGACTCTGGTCGTGCGCTCGGCAATACTGATGTGCGCGGCTGGCTCATGGTGGCCTCTCCTGGGTGACGTGCGGCTAGTCGGCTGGCCCTCGCCGGCGACCTGGCAGTCGCTGGCGAGGGCCCTCCCTATCCGACGTCCCGCATCAGCTTCTCGACGTTCGCGACCTTCTCGGTCAGCCTCGCTAGCTCGGTCCGCAGCTCTTGCTGATTGGCCACGGCCTGCTCGGCCAGCCTCCGGTACTCCGCCATCGCCACCGCGTCAGCGCGGTGCGCCTGCAGCCGGAAGTAGGCCCACACGATCACGGCTGTCGCGGCGCAGATAAAGGCCGGGATGCCGAGGCCGATCCAGATGCCCGCCTCGGCGCCGCTTGTCAGGGCCACCAGGTGCGCGCTGTTCATTCTTCGCTCGCCGTCTCTTTCGTCTCGGTGTCCTGCTCACTCGCACGGACAGCGTCGGTGATGGCCCGGGCGTCGAGCCGCAGCTCGAACGGAGCCAGGTCGTAGAACTTCATGGCCTTGCCGTCCTCCGACAATTCCAGCTGGCCGCTGACCAGGCCTGCCTTTTCCAGCCGGTCCAGGTGCATGTACAGCAGCGGCCTGGAGATCCCGAGCCTGCGGGCCAGCTCGCTGACGTGCACCCGGCCACCAGACAGCTCCGCCACGACCCGCAGCCGCAGCGGATTGGCCACGGCCGTGAGCACTGTGAGCAGATCGATCTCGGTCAGCGCGAACTCCAAGCTCGGGTTTCACCTGTCAGTTAGATATTACACATGCAGGGTAGCGAGTCAAATAGGTTCGGCGGTGTCTCGGGAACGGCCGCGGGGCGCGCGGCCACGTTCCCTTCCCGCGCCTGCTGACCTGCGGGGACGACCCCACGGAACCCTCGCCCCCCGTGCGGGCAGCCAGCGGAGAGGCATGCAGTGACATCATGCTCGCTATGGGCGAGCTGATCTTGATCAGGCACGGCGAGACGGAGTGGAGCCGGTCCGGACGGCATACCGGCCGCACGGACATTCCGCTCACCGATGCCGGGCTGGCCGCTGCAGCCCGGCTCGCCCCGGTCCTGGCCGGGCGCGAGCTCGCGGCCGCCTTGACCAGCCCCGCCAGCAGGGCGCGCCTGACGGCCGAGGTGGCCGGGCTCGCCGGAGTCCGGGTCGACCCGGACCTGCAGGAGTGGGACTACGGGGGCTACGAGGGCCTGACCAGCGCCCAGATCCGGGTGAGCCGGCCCGGCTGGAACCTGTGGCGGGACGGGGTCATCCCGGGTGACGCCGCGCATCCCGGTGAGAGCATCGAGCAGGTCGGCGCGCGGGCTGACGCGGTGCTCCGCCGGGTCCGGCCGCTGCTGACCGGCGGTGATGCCGCCCTGGTCGCGCACGGCCACCTGCTGCGCATCCTGACGGCGCGCTGGCTCGGGCTGGCGCCGGATGCCGGGCGGCTGTTCCGGCTCGACACGGGGACGCTGTGCCGGCTGGGCACCGAGCACGACGATCCGGTCATCAGCTCCTGGAATGTCCCGGCCACGGTGATCGGCTAGCGGGCCGCCGCCGGCGAGCGGAAGCTGGCAGCATGACGATTCCGTTCCCGTCGCCGACCGGCCCAGCCGCATCGCGCGCCGAGGTGTTCACCCGGTACCTGGAGTACTTCCGGTCCCGGCTGATCAGCAAGATCGAGTCGCTGCCGCCGGGGGCTCAGCGCGCGAGCACCCTGCCGTCCGGATGGACGCCAGTCGAATTGCTCCGGCACCTCACGTACGTCGAGCGGCGCTGGCTGGAATGGGGTTTCGAGGGCCGCGATGTCGGCGATCCGTGGGGTGACCGGCGGGGCGGCCGGTGGTACGTCGGGCCGTCGGAGACACTGGCCGACCTCGTCGCTGCCGCCCGGGCGCAGGCGGTGCGCTCCGACGCGATCATCGCCGCGCACGACCTGGCAGAAGTCGGTCAGCCCAGCGACCGCTGGGCCGGCGAGCCACCCGCCACACTCGAGCGGGTGCTGTTCCATCTGGTCCAGGAGTACGCCAGGCACGTAGGCCACCTCGACATCGTCACCGAACTGGCCGGCGGCGAGGCCGGCGAGTAAGCCGCCTGCCCCCCAGCCGGTTCAGGCGGCGCTCTGGTGCCGGTGCGACAGTGCCGTGGCGGGCAGCAGGAACACCCGCGGCGGGATCCTGGTCGTGGACTCGTACGCGGCCCGCAGCGCGAGTGTCACGGCCGGCTCGGTCAGCTGCAGGCCGGGCGTGCCGTAGAGGCGGCGGGCCCACGGCGGCAAGGTGGAGTAGCCGAGCACGTTCAGTGGCGGCACGACGAGCCGCAGCGGCAGCAGTGCCGCCGGCACCCTGAGCGTGAAGGACGCGCGCATCGCCTGCCGCGCCTCCGGGGTCACGCGCAGCTCGGGCCGCATCGCGTCGAAGTAGGCGGCCAGATCGGCCATGCTCGCGGGCACGATCTGCGGGTCGAGGCCCACGACCGCCGCGCTGCGACGCTGCTCGCTGACGAAGGCATCCAGTTCCTGGCCGGTCACGCGCACGCCGCTCCGGCGCGCTATCTCGGCGTAGGACCCGATCTCGCAGCAGTGCACCCAGAGCAGCAGCTCCGGCTCGTCGAGACGGAACTCGCAGCCATCGGCGTCGGTACCGCGCAGCGAGGCGTGGATCTTCCGCAGCCGCGCGCCGGCGCGCTCCACCTCGGCCGTGGTGCCGAACGTGCGGACCTGCACGAACCTCACAGTCCGGGTAAACCGGCCCCAGGCTTCATCCGGCCGGGCGAGCGCAGTGTTCTGCCAGGTGCCCAGCATCACCTTCGGGTGCAGGGCTTGCAGGTACATGGCCCGCAGGCCCGCGATCCACATGACCGGCTCGCTGGCGATCCGCCACGTCACCGAGCCAGGGCCGAACAGCCCGCGATCTCGCTGGCCAGCTGGCGGCCTGGGCACGTCGGTCACCGGGGCCGGGCCTCCTCGGTCAGCCAGTCGAGGTAGGACTCCGAGCCCGCGATGATCGGGGTGGCGATGATCTCCGGGTCGTCGTAGCTGTGCCGTTCGGCCAGGAATTCCGCCAGGTCGTCGTAGCGGCTGGCAGGCAGCTTGAGCATGATCAGCCACTCCTCTGCCCGTTCGAGCCCGTCCTCCCACCAGTAGGTGCTGGCGATGGGCCCGGCGACCTGAGCACACGCGGCAAGCCTCGCCTCCACCGCGGCCTGGGCCAGCTCGACCGCCTCGGCCCGGGAGTCGGTCGTGGTCTGCACCTGGAGGAACTGCGGCTCGCCGGCCGCCTCACGCCACTGCGCTGGCATGCGCCGATCGTACGCCTGACGGGCGGGATCGCGCTCTCCTGCGGCATTCGCGCACTCATCCGGCCGGTCCCGGCGCCACCGCCGTCGCGGGCGAGGCCGTGACCAGATCGCGATCGGCGTCGTCGCCGAGCAGTGCCCGCGACAGGCGGTCGAGCATGTGCGCCAGGTCGGCGTGCTCCTCGGGCGACCAGCCGGAGAGCAGCTGCGCGAGCCCCTCGCGGCGGGCCCGGAACACCTGGTCGGCGGCGGCCGAGCCCGCCGGGGTCAGCCGGAGCACGCCGTCGTCACGCTGGACCAGCCCCCGGCTCACCAGGATGTCCACATAGGGCCGGCCGCGCTCGACGGTCACCCCGGCGTGGCTGGCAAGCTCCTCGCCAGCCACGTCGCCGAACCGAGCCAGCCGGGCGAGAACCCAGCACGAGCCGCCCGGTAGCCCGAGGCCGGTGAGTGCCGCAATCCGCTCGTAGCCGCGCTTTCGCATGTCCCCGTCGGCGAGCCGGAGTAGCGCGCGCTCTATCTCGTCGACGGAGCTGCGCTCGGCGGAGACGGCGCCGAGGCCCTCGCCAAGGTCGGCGGCGCCCGCCGTCTGGCGTAGCGGCACCTCCCTGAGGAACCAGGAGAGGACGAACGCGACCCCCGCCACCGGCGCGCTGAACAGGAAGATCCTGTCGATCGAATGCGCGTACGCGTCGAGCACTCCGGGCCGGACCGCCGCCGGCAGGGCATGCAGCAGTGCCGGGTTCGCCTGCGCCGCGGACACCTGGAAGCCGGTTGGCAGCCGCACCCCGGCGAGCGCCCTCGTCAGCTCGGCCCGCAGCTGGTTGGAGAAGATCGACCCGCAGATCGCGACGCCAAACGCGCCCCCGATCGATCGGAAGAAGGTGGCGCCCGACGTCGCGGCGCCGAGATCCGCGTAGTCGGCGGAGTTCTGCACCGCGATCACGAGTACCTGCACGATCAGGCCGAGGCTGAGGCCGAGGATGAAGAAGTAGGTGTTCAGCACGAGCGACGAGGTGGTCGCGGACAGCCGAGACAGCAGCAGCAGCGCCACGACCAGCAGCGCGGTGCCGACGATGGGGAACACCTTGTACCGGCCGAGACGGGAGATCAGCTGACCGCTGCCGACCGACGTCAGCAGCATGCCGATCACCATCGGCAGCAGGTAGACGCCGGACACAGTCGGCGACACCCCGCGCACCACCTGGAGGAAGAGCGGCAGGAACGCGAGCGCGCCGAACATGGCGAAGCCGGCCGCGAAGCCGATGCCCGCGGTCACCGAGAACACCGAGTTGCGGAACAGCCGCAGCGGCAGCACCGGCTCGGCCGCGCGCCGCGCCGACAGCCACCAGCCGGCCGCGAGCACGACTGCCAGCACTCCCAGCCCGATGATGACGGGCGAGCTCCACGCGTACTGGGTGCCGCCCCACGAGGTCAGCAGGACGATGCAGGTGGCGGCGGCCGCCAGCAGCAGCGAGCCAAGATAGTCGATCTTGTGCCTCTCGCGGGCGGCCGATGCGGGCAGCGCGATGGCGATGACCACCAGGGCGATCACGCCCACCGGCAGGTTGATGTAGAACACCCACCGCCAGCTCAGGTTGTCCACGAAGAACCCGCCGAGCAGCGGGCCGGCGACGCTGGCGACGCCGAAAACCGCGCCGAAGGCACCCTGGTACTTCCCGCGCTCGCGCGCCGGGACGACATCGCCGATGATGGCCTGGGCCAGCACCATCAGCCCGCCCCCGCCGAGCCCCTGCAGCGCCCGGAACGCGATCAGCTCGACCATGCTGTGCGCCTGGCCGCACAGCGCGGACCCGACCAGGAAGATGATGATCGACGCCTGGAAGAGGCTCTTACGGCCGAACTGGTCGCCCAGCTTCCCCCACAGGGGGGTAGACGCCGTCGTCGCCAGCATGTACGCGGTCACGACCCAGGACAGGTGGCTGAGGCCGCCGAGATCGCCGACAATCGTCGGCAGCGCCGTCGAAACGATCGTCTGGTCCAGCGCCGCCAGCAGGATCGCGAGCATGAGCGCGGCAAAGATGATGAACAGCCCGCCGTGGGGCCGGACCGCTGGCGCCGCGGGCGCGGCCCCGGACGACTCCGTCACGCCCGGTACGTACCCCGCCTGCACGGACGCCAAAGTATCCGTGACGACCCGGTTACAGCCTGGTTGTCACGCTTTCGCCGCGGTCTGAGCGGCCGCCTGGTGGCGGCGGTTTCTAGCTGCTGACCTGCGAGAACGTTGTCCAGAGCCCGTAGACGGTGAACGCGACAGCAATGACGGTGACAGCAGCGACGCCGAGCCTGGCGCTGAGCCTGCGGATGCCGTGGCGAGCCGCGAACAACGGGTACACCGCGAACACGATCAGGTTGCTGAGCAGCAGCGCGATGATCGACGGCTGGACCAGGTCCTCATAGAGGCGCAGGGGGTTGAACAGCATGAATGGCGCGGCCACGACCATGACCGCGCCGATGCCGATGTTGATACCTCGCAGCGACCGGGACGTGACCGCGTGCAGGAGCCGACCGAGCGCGATGTACTCGGCGAGGATCACGCCGGCGGTGCTGGCAGCCACCCCGATGCCCACGACTACCGCGAAGCCATGCCCGGCGAACTGCTCGGCGACGCTCACGCCAGGGATGTCGGCGCGAGCGAAGCCGGGGGCGGCAGCCAGCGGGAGCACGGCAGCGATCACGACCGCGGCTGTCGCCACGTAGGCGGCGATCAGGCCGCGCCGCACTGTGACTGCCGGGCGAGCCACCTCGCCGCCGAGGAACAGCGGCAGGCTGGCGCATACGTACAGCAGGGCCGCCTGGCCCGTCGCCGACGCGAGCGTCCCCGCGGGCGCTGTCGCACCGAGGCTGGCGGCGGGCGCGCCGAGGCTGGCGACGCTCACGCCGCCCAGCGCAGCGGCGATGACAAGCTGCCCCACGGCCAGGACGCTCACGACGATGAGGGTGGCGCGGCGGCCCGCGATCATCACACAAGCAAGCGCGACCGGGATCGCGATCTCGAGGAACGGCTGGATGGGGCGCACGCCCGGCAGCACGGCAGGCAGGATCTCGTACACGATCTGTGCAGTGGTGTACACGAGGTACAGCGCGTAGCTGACGATCCACAGGCCCGCCTGCACGAGGGCCACCCGCCGCCCGGCGGCAGCCTCGGTAAAGGCGTAGAGCCCGCCCGCGCTGTGGACGTGGCGCGCGTAGTGGAGCCAGATCACCAGCGGCGCTGCGAAGACGACCACGGCCGCGACCATGACGAGGCCGGCCGAGCCGGCGGCGTCACCCAGCACTCCGGGCGCCACCAGCGCC
>Ga0123355_10004232_pt1 | contig 20847 bp, 21 predicted proteins | sample TergutEmb28metaG_3_FD_89872 | JGI IMG/M metagenome (GOLD analysis project Ga0123355, IMG submission 89872) | Embiratermes neotenicus P1 segment gut microbial communities from Petit-Saut dam, French Guiana - Emb289 P1 | ecosystem: Host-associated > Arthropoda: Insects > Digestive system > Gut ...
GAAGAAGTAGGGGAGGGATATAACACATGGCACCACCTAAAGGTAAAAAGACAAGAACCAGACGTCGCGAACGGAAGAATATCGAGAAAGGCGCGGTTCATATAAAATCATCCTTCAATAACACAATGGTTACTGTAACTGATGTACATGGGAATGCTATTTCATGGGCATCTTCAGGCGGGATGGACTTCAGAGGAAGCAGAAAATCAACTCCCTTTGCAGCACAAACAGCAGCTGAAGCTGCAGCGAAAGCAGCAATGGAGCATGGTTTAAAAACAGTTGAAGTCTTTGTAAAAGGACCTGGCTCAGGTCGTGAAGCCGCAATTAGAGCATTACAAACAGCGGGTCTTGAAGTTACAATGATTAAAGATGTAACACCAATTCCACATAACGGTTGCCGTCCGCCTAAGCGACGCAGAGTATAGGGAGGTAAAGTAGTATGGCTAGATATACAGGAGCAGTTTGCCGCCTTTGTCGCAGAGAAGGACAAAAGTTATTCTTAAAAGGCGACAGATGTTATACAGAGAAATGCGCAGCAGAACGTAGACCATACCCTCCGGGTCAACATGGTCAAGGACGCTCAAAAGCGTCTGAATACGGACTACAGCTACGCGAAAAGCAAAAAGCTAAAAGATATTACGGAGTACTGGAACGTCAATTCCGTAGCTATTTTGAAATGGCAAGAAAACGTAAAGGTAAAGCTGGTGAAAACTTACTGGCACTACTTGAAACACGTTTAGACAATACAGTCTATAGACTTGGCTTTGCAATGAGTCGTGCAGAAGCAAGACAACTTGTTCTACACGGACATTTCATGGTCAATGGCAGAAAAGTAAATATTCCGTCTTTCTTAGTAAGACCGGGAATGATCATAACTCTCAAAGACAAAAGCAGAGGACTTGATAAAATCAAATCAGTCATCGAAGCAAATGCATCAAGAGTTCCGCCAAAATGGCTGGAGTATGATGGTAATGCTATGATTGCAAAGGTTACAGCAGTACCTGAAAGAGAAGATATAGACATTCCAATTGAAGAGCAACTAATCGTTGAGCTCTACTCTAAGTAACTCCGCTGAGATGTTCCCCGCCTCTAAGCCTATCGAAGGCAGTGGGTACAATTTACCTCAACAAGCGATGAGTTAAATTTCCCGCTTCGTTGAAACGCTTGATATAATGACGCGCTCAGCGCGGGAACAATGATCTCTTGTTTTAATAAGTTTGCACTTTGGACCCTCATGTCAATTTGGACAATTGAGTTAAACACATATAAGACGGCAACATTATATAAGGAGGGTATTTCATGGTTGAAATAGAAAGACCACGTATTGAATGCATTGAGTCCCCTGAGGACGAGTCATACGGCAGATACGTTATTGAACCGTTAGAACGCGGATATGGTACGACGCTAGGCAACTCGCTACGCAGAATACTATTATCATCCCTGCCGGGAACCGCAGTTACAACAGTAAAAATATCAGGAATCCAACACGAGTTTTCTACAGTTCCGGGAGTCAAAGAAGACGTAACGGAAATAATTCTTAACATAAAGAGTATAGTAGCAAGACTCCACTCAGACAGAACTAAGACTGTATATATCGAAGCAACAGGCGAAGGCGTCATTACAGCCGGAGATATAAAAGCAGATGGTGAAGTTGAGATACTTAATCCTGATTTGCATATTGCAACATTAAGCCCTGACGCAACGCTCAGCATGGAGCTGACAATTGATCACGGTCGTGGCTATATGTCTGCAGAACGCAACAAACCAAAGGATACAACCATAGGCGTGATACCGATTGACTCAATTTACACACCGGTTCAAAAAGTCAATTATACGGTAGAAAATACACGTGTAGGTAATGTAACAGACTACGACAAGCTAACACTTGAAGTGTGGACAGATAAGACGATAACTGCCAGAGATGCAGTATCACTAGGATCAAAAATTCTTTGCGATCACTTTACGCTGTTCACTGACTTATCTGAAACAATCGGCAATCAATCAACAGTTATTGAAAAGCCGGAAGCACAAAGAGATAAAGTGTTAGAAATGACAATTGAAGAACTGGACTTATCAGTCAGAAGTTTCAACTGTCTAAAGCGAGTTAATATCAACACAGTTGAAGATTTACTTTCAAAGACTGAAGATGATATGATAAAAGTTCGCAATCTTGGACGCAAATCACTCGAAGAAGTCATTCATAAACTAGCTATGATGGGACTATCTTTGAAAAAAGAGGAAGGTTAGGAGGTAGAATAATATGCCCGGAAGACGTAAATTAGGAAAACCGACGGATCAGCGCATGGCGATGCTACGTCAACAGGTTACCGACTTTCTCGATAATGGGAAAATGGAAACAACAGTAACACGTTGCAAAGAAATTGCACCGCTTGCTGAGAAAATGATTACATTAGGTAAGAAAAACACACTTGCATCACGTCGCAGCGCATTATCGTTTATTAGACGCGAAGATGTAGTGACAAAAGTATTCTCGGAAATAGCTCCAGGTTATGCAGAGCGTAACGGTGGCTACACACGCATAACAAGATCAGGCGTACGTCGTGGCGACGGCGCAGAAACAGCAATACTAGAACTAGTTGACTAATTTTTAACAACAATCAATCATAACTACAATAAAACTGCCGAACTGTTTAAGTACAATTCGGCAGTTTTTATTGTGTTATTGATATTAGTTCACGAGCTTCAGTTAAGACATGGCAGGATGTTTCGATTTGCGGAGGGAATTCCGGCCACTGTTACGGAACTGACCGTAGTAAATCAGAATATTCTGCCGTGTCTGGTGTAAGAATACTTGCCTGAGATTATCTCAGCTTGTTTGGAGGTGGTACTTCAAAATCTCCATCAATTGTTATTGTTCTAATGACAGGCATATCTTCAGGAGCTACAGAGCCGTTTCCATCTAATACCGGAGTTTCTTCCGCGATACGATCAACAACATCCATACCGCCTGTGACCCTACCAAAAACTGGATGGATGCCATCTAGCCATGGTGAATCAGCATGGCAGATAAAGAACTGCGAGCCTCCTGAGTCAGGATGTCCGGAGTGAGCCATTGAAAAGACGCCTCGCGTGTGGGGTATATTGTTTTCCCAACCATTGCTTGTAACTTCACCAAAGATATTCCAGCCGGGTCCTCCTATGCCCAATCCTTGCGGGCAACCGCCTTGAATCATAAATCCCTCTATAACGCGATGGAACGTTAAGCCGTCATAAAAACCATCTCGTGCGAGATAGACAAAGTTACGCACAGCTTGCGGAGCTACATCGTGATATAGTTCGAAAGTGATGATTCCACCATCTTCCATTTCAATTGTTCCTGTGATTAAGTCTGGCACATCGATTTCTTCATTGTTCAATTCTTCATTTGGCATACTAATATCTTCCTCTTCCTCTCCATTATTCGTAATATCTCCATTGTAGTCATCGAGTTCTTGCTCTACATCTTCTGATTCAGGAACATAGTCATCGGCTCCCGAACCCTCTTCGGCACAGCCGACAATAAATAACAACAACGTTACGCATAAAGCTATGAGCAGGTGCTTTTTCATTAAATAATTTCCTCCTAATAATTCACATGATTATAATGCGCAAAAGCGCATTTCTTATTATATATCTTACGCAAGTTTCAGTCAAGTTCACAAGCACAAATGAGCAAATCTGTGGTATAATAAAAGTGCATTACAAAGAAAGCGAGAAGAAAAGATTATGATATATGATCTGATTATTGTTGGGGCGGGGCCCTGTGGAATATATGCAGCGTGGGAGGCGACAAAGCTTTCTCCCAACGCCAAAATTCTAATGATTGATCGTGGTTGCGATATATACAATAGAAAATGTCCTATCATGAGTAAGAAAGCAAGACTGTGTCCAATGGCTGAGGGCAAGGATGGCTTTGCGGGCTGCTTGCCAGCTTGTTCAATCACTTGTGGCTTCGGTGGAGCAGGTGCATATTCTGATGGCAAATTTAATATTACATCAGAGTTTGGTGGCTGGCTTGGTGATTACATGCCTGCGTCACAGCTCCTGGAGCTCATAAACTACGTGGATAAGATAAACTTAGAAAATGGCGCACCTGATTCAATCACAGATCCCGGAAGCCCGGAGGTTGATGAAATTGAGCGCAAAGTTTATGGCGCAGGAATGAAGCTACTTCGTGCAAGAGTTCGCCATCTTGGTACTGAGATGAACTTGCGTGTAATGACGTCGATTTATGACTCACTATTGCCAAAAATTGAAATGCTGTTTAAGACAGATGTAGTGGATGTACTAACGGAGTCAATAGATAATGAAACACGTGCAGTTGGTGTAATCACAAAAGACGGACGTGAGTTTCAAGGCAAAGAGATTTTGCTTGCTCCCGGTCGTGATGGTTCCACATGGCTTTCTGATATTTTAGAGAAGAGGGGCATTCCTGTATCCTGTAACCAGGTTGATATAGGTGTACGTGCAGAAACATCTAATGTCATAATGCATGATATTAATAAACATCTCTATGAAGCTAAATTAATGTTCAACTCATCCACAGGTTCGGTTGTCCGCACATTTTGCGCCAATCCATCAGGGTATGTGGTCGTAGAAAATCACAGCGGTGTAATCGCAGCAAATGGACATGCATATTTTGACCCGGCTTTGGGTTCACCTAACACTAACTTTGCTTTGTTGGTATCTCACACGTTTACAAAACCATTCAACAAGCCAAATGAATACGCCAGAGAAGTATGCAGACGAGCAAATGACCTCTCAGGCGGTGGATTGATAATTCAGAAATTCGGCGATATCGTACGGGGCCGACGCTCGACAGAAAAGCGCATAGCGGAAGGATTCTTAGAGCCAACATTAAAAGAAGCAGTTCCTGGCGATTTAGGGCTGGTACTTCCATATAATACCATGGTTAGCCTAATTGAAATGACTAATGCGCTAGACAAAGTAACACCGGGATTTGCGTCAGAGCACACTTTATTTTATGGTGCTGAAGCCAAGTTCTACTCAGCACGTCCTGAACTATCTGCAGACTTGCAAACATCAATTAAGAGCCTATACTGCGCAGGAGATGGAGCAGGGATAACACGTGGCCTAGCTCAAGCCGGCGCAGCAGGAGTGCATGTAGCAAGAACAATATTTGGGTAACTACGCTGTGATTAATAAATTAACGTCATTCTGCGCGTAGTCGCAGAATCTCGTAAGCATAAATTTTAAAATTCTGCGAATATGCGTAGAGATACAGAGTTAAGGAGAAGAAACTAATGACAAACAACAAACTAGAAGCAGTAATATTTGACCTTGATGGAGTCATAACAGACTCGGCAGAATTTCATTTTATGGCATGGAAAAACCTTGCAGATAGGCTGGGGATTTACTTTGACCGTGAGATAAATGAAAGATTAAAGGGCGTCCCTCGCATGGATAGCCTTGAGATAATATTAGAAAAAGATAGCGTACCAAATAGATTTTCAACAGAAGAAAAAGAAGCACTAGCTGATGAGAAGAATAATGAGTATGTGAAGTTAATTAAGACAATTACACCAAAGGACATTCTTCCCGGAATGTTAGAGTTGTTGCATGACCTTAAAGATAACAATATAAAAACAGCAATAGCTTCTGCCAGCAAGAATGCCGCAACTATTGTTGAAAGATTAGAAATTGGGCATCTATTTGATTTTATTGCAGATGCAGGTGCCATTGAAAACCAAAAGCCAGCTCCTGATGTTTTTCTGGTATCAGCAGAAAACATATCAGTGCCACCATCTAACTGCGTCGGTGTAGAAGATGCAGGAGCAGGAATCGTAGCGATAAAAGCAGCAGGCATGTTAGCTATTGGAATCGGTCAAGAGAAGAATCTTGTTGGCGCAGACATTGTGTTACCGAACACTAGCGAGTTAACATTAAAATGCATACAAGAGGTTTATTCTGCAGGAAACTGAAATAATTTGAAACTTTGATAAACAATTAATCTGCCATACATTTACAATTAAGTAATGCATGGCAGATTTTGTTGACACTATGATATATCACTAGGGAATATCGCTAGGGCACAGTGTTGGACAAAATTGACATTCTATCTGCTGTGGGTCTATCCAACATCCTGTTTCTCCAAGCTTGACAGATGGTTTTGTCTTGCCGTGATAATCGCTTCCACATGTGATAATAAGTGAATGCTTTTTTGCCTGCTCGTAGAAATACTGAGCAACTTTTTCATCATGATAGCTACAAAAAACCTCAACACCATCAATTCCTGTATTAACAATTTCGTCAAATAGTTCATAACGGCCTTTTAAGTTGTTGCCGGGATGAGCAAGCACAGCTTTACCGCCATTGTCTTTTATAATGGCGATAGCTTCTTCAATAGTCGGAAAGTCAACCTCTACATAACAGGGCTTTCCTTGTGAATAATAATCCCAATAGAAGTTAACGAATGGGTTGTCAGACCTTTCTCCACCTGCACGGTATGGTAGGAGGAGTGGATGTTCGAGATATTCAGGCTTCTCCAGTAAAATTTCTCCAAAGAGCTCCCCTGTCCAAACTCCGGTTCCATCATCAATATTTGACTCTGCGTTGAGCTCCTCCGCAGAAATGTCAAAGCCAAGCTTGCGCGTTAATACAAGGCGCTCTCTAGAAGCAATTCTTTCTCCCGACAATATGTGATTTTCCAGAACCACGAAATCAGAGCTACTATCATCGAAGCCATATCCTAGCAGATGTAGATTAATGCCTCTAAATCTGCAATCAATCTCAATCCCCGATATGTACTTAATCCCAAGCTTTTCCGCTTCTGCTCGCGCTTCTGTATTTGCTCTGGCAGAGTCATGATCAGTAATAGACATCACACGTACACCAGCTTCTTTACACTGGCGCACAAGTTCTGTCGGCGTAAATTCTCCATCATCACTACATGTGGAATGCATATGCAAATCAATATAATTTTTCATGCTAGTTAGTATATCATGAAATTGTATTGTAAACAAATTACGCAAATCATGAAGCGCGACGAAGAGTCCTGTGTTATTCGATTTCCAAAGCGAGTTTGGGCGCCAAGCAAGCATGGTCAGGGCTATAAATTATCTGAAGCGCACAGTGTCTGAGCGACGAAATCGCTAATAATACAGACTCTGAGTGCAAACGCACACTAAGCTCTAATTTGTAACTACAGTGCAACGTAATGCAAAGAAATACTGTTTCTATATTTAAGGCAATGAATAGAACGCGCCATTTTAATGACAAAATTATGCGCTATTGAAAATGACCAAAAATTGCAATGAAATTTTGTACAAAATTACACTATTGTTGTGTGATGGCGAATATGATAAACTTCTGGTACAGATGTCATGACCAGTTGCGCTAATCATTAATAGAAAGTGTTGCTTTTAGAGATTAGTATTAAGGTGTGAAGAATGGAAATTAACAAGAAAAGTAGAATCCCCGTATATGTTCAACTAATGGATGAGATCATATCGCAAATAGAATCGGGAGCTTTAGCTGTTGACACAAAACTCCCATCAGAGCGAGAGTTGTGCAAGCAATATGATGTCAGTCGCACAACTGTACGCCAGGCAATGCAAGAACTGGAGAGGGATGGATTTGTCATCACATATAGAGGTCGTGGCACCTATGTTGCTTCAAGACGCTTCAACCAAGATATGTCATGCCTGTACAGTTTTACGAAATCAATGGAACAGCTGGGAATGACAATATCAACAAAGTTGATTGAGTTTGACAAAATCCAATGTGATGAGCGTATTGCACGAAAGATGAACTGTGTTGCAGGAACAGAGATATATCGCTTCAAACGTGTGCGTTATGCTGACAATGAACCATTATTACTTGTTACGACTCACCTGCCATGTAAGCGCTTTCCGGATTTTGATCCTGAGCATTTGAGAACAGGCTCTCTATACTCAATGATGACCGACACATATAATGTAAACTTTACAGAAGCGAGAGAGAACTTGCAAATTGTGCGAAGTCGCAGTGATGAGATAGAGCTACTGAAACTAAAGCGCGGCGAACCATGTATGAAAATCAACAGATATACATATGAGAAAGATGAAATCATAGAATATGCCATCGGAATTGCTGGTGGAGACAAGTTTGAATACAACGTAGTACTTCGATAAGGAAGTGGTCACATAGATGAAGCAAATCAACATAAATGATTACGTCATAGTTTCTGACTTTGACGGAACAATTACAAAAGAAGATTCAAATTACACTCTGGTCACGGTTCTTGGAAATGATGAGAATACACAAATAGAAGCTGACTTCTTTGCTGGCAAATTAAGTAACAAAAGAGCTTTTGAGCGACACTTTGAAGTAATGTCCATTTCCCTTGCGGAGTATGAGAACTTTATTAAAACCAATATTAACATAGATGATGGCTTTGATAGATTTTTAGAATTTACGCACACACGGAGTATTACATTAATTGTTGTAAGTGCAGGATTCAGGCAAGGCATTGAATGCGTTCTGGGAGAAAAGCGTTTACGCGGAGTGGAAGTTTTTGCGAATGACTTATCGGGAGCACCATATATATCGCCGACATTTGCGTCAAAAGAGCCGGATTGCAACAAATCTTTCGGCCCATGCGGACACTGCAAGCGAGAGTGCATAACAGCTATACGCAACAAAACAAACAGGAAAATAATTTTCATAGGTGATGGAATTACAGATCGTTGTGCAGTGGAGAATGCAGATATTATATATGCAAAGCACACTTTAGCAGAACAATGTGATGCACAGGGAATAGCATATATACCTTACGACACCTTCGATGACATCACAAACCATATGACTCAGTTGATAACAGAATAACTCAAAAATGATCAATGTAACCGTCGTAAAATTAATGCAAGAAAAGAGGTGATTGTTATGCTAACAAAGTTGCTTGAAAAAGAAGGACATGTCATTACCGATGTAGAATGTGAGGATTGGAAAGATGTGGTTGATATCCTTGCAGAACCTTTAATTGCAGATGGATCTGTAGAACCACAGTTCGCAGAATCTGCTAAAGAAGCAGCAATGCAATTTGGCGGATATGTTGTGCTCATTGATGATATTGCGTTTTTTCACGGGCGTCCAGAAGAAGGTGTGAATAAGATGGACATTTCTCTAGCACTCTTGAAGAAGCCTGTATACCTGTTTGAAAAACGCATCACAGCAGCATTCCTTATGGCAGCAGTAGACAATGTTAGTCATCGTGATTTGCTTAAATCCCTATCACGGTTTATGAATGACGATGAAAGTTTGGAGCTCCTTCGTAAAGGAGAAGATGTGGAATCTATCATGGCAAATTTCAAGAAAGTGGAGGAATCACATGAAGTATCTTGAATATTTCGATGTTATAAAGGAACAGATGGCAAGGCAGTTTGAAGAAGAGGGTAAAAACATAGAACTTGCAGCTTCCTATTGTGCGGAGTCAATTAAAAAGGGGCGTGTTATTCACGCATTTGGATGTGGGCATTCACAAATATTTCCAATGGAAATATTTTATAGAGCGGGCGGACTTGTGCCTGTAAACGCTCTATTGATACCCCATTTAGCACTGTTTCCAAAAGCGAAACTCAGTACATTGCAAGAGCGCATAGAGGGTTTTTCAGGAGAATATTTAGCACTGGAGAACACAGACCCTGCAGATACGATGATCGTAGTATCAATATCAGGACGTAATGCAGGTGTTGTGGACATGGCATTAGCTGCTAAAAAAATGGGCATGAAAGTAATAGCTCTTGCATCTCGATTATTTGCAGAGAGCACAACATCTCGCCACTCAAGCGGAAAGAACCTAATTGATGTTGCAGATGTAGTCATTGACATTAAATGTGTAAGCGGAGATGCAGCATTAAGTATCGAAGGAATGGAACCCAGTTTCTGCGGGACATCAACAGTATTAGGTGTTGCTGTCATGGAAGCAATAGTAGCTCAAACAGTTGAAAACTGTGTTAAAGACGGGTATGTACCTCCGGTTTATGTCAGCTCTAATCTTGATAAGGGCGACAAAATAAATGCGGAGTATATAGAAAAATATAGCAGCTTAATTTCGTGCTTGTAAGGGAAGCCAAATTTTTAGATGTACCCTGAGGGCACCCTAAGGAGCACCTCTGCTAGGAAAGGAAAAACATATGGATATAGTTTGCGTATGCGGACTAGGAATGGGCTCAAGTCTTATTCTCAAGATGAGCGTAGAATCAGCTATGAAACAGCTTGGGCGTGAGTGTGATGTTGAGCACTGGGCAGCTGGAACAATGGAAGGAATGAGAGCAGATCTAATTGTAGCAGCTGAAGATTTTCGCGACGAACTTACAGGGCGTGATGATGTTGTTTTCGTAACAAATATAGTAAAGGTTGACGAAGTCAAAGAGGCACTTAATGCCTACTTTACATCAAAGGGTATTTAAGGGAACCTAAGGGGAACCCATATTAATTAATATTTTGGAGGATATTATGGAAGTATTATTGTTCTTGTTGTCTGTGGTACAGACACCAGCACTTATTCTCGCCTTTGTTGCGTTGGTTGGATTGATTGTTCAACGCAAGACCGGCTCTCAAATATTTGCTGGCACAATCAAAACCGCACTCGGCCTGCTTGTACTATCAGGCGGTGTGGGAGTTCTAATCACCGCAATTTTACCGTTTGTATTCTTATTTAGCGAAGTATTCGGTCTTGACGGATTTGCAACCGGATCAGAAATGATTACTGGCGCAATGCTTGAAGCAGTTCCGGTTATTGCCAGCACATCAGCACTCATCATGGGTATTGGTTTCTTGGTAAACATCGTATTGGCACGCTTTACTCCACTGAAGTACATATTCCTAACAGGTCATATGATGTGGATGTCATCGGTTTTATCTGCATATGTACTATATGCTGCAGGATTTGGCGAAGTCATGATTATCGTAATCGGCTCAGTAATTCAAGGTGCTCTACTGACAATATTACCGGCGATTTCACAACCAATTATGAGAAAAGTAACCGGAAACAACGATATTGCACTCGCTCACCTTACAACATTAGGTACAGTACCGGCTGCTTGGATTGGTAAGCTGGTTGGTAATCCTGAGAAAAGTGCAGAAGACTTGAAACTGCCAAAGTTCCTTTCATTCTTCAAAGATACAGCTGTTGCAGTATCAGTTGTAATGCTTCTCTTCTACCTAATACTTGTACTTATCGCAGGTCCTGATCGTGTTGGAGCTCATGCAGGCGATCAAAACTTCATACTCTTTGGTATTTTGAACGGTCTGGGATTCGCAGCAGGTGTTCTCATTCTACTACAAGGTGTTAGAATGTTCTTAGGTGAAATAGTTCCTGCATTTAAAGGAATCTCTGACAAGCTAGTTCCAAATGCAGTTCCTGCACTAGACGTACCGGTTATCTTCCCATATGCACCAAACTCATTGATGATTGGATTCATCATGGCAGTTGTTGGCATGTTAGTAGCCATGGCTGTATCAGGATGGGTGTTTGGTGTAGTGCCACTCGTATCAATTATCGGCGCATTCTTCACAGGTGGTGTTGCAGGAATCTTCGGTAACGCACTAGGTGGCAGACGTGGCGCAGTTGTAGCTGGATTTATCTATGGCTTCCTACTTATTTTCCTATCTGCAGCAACATTCTTTATGTTTGACGGATTCAGCGCAATTGGAGTTGCAGGTGTTGGACATGACTGCATTGACGCAATGGTAACAATGATTGCATTTAGAAATCCATGGGTTGGATTAGCAATATTGGCAGGTGCTTTTGTACTCTTATCATTCCTGGAAATTCGCTATCGTAAGAGAAAAGAAGCAGGCGCAAAGAAGGAAGACGCATAATATTTAAGACTTAAATCAGAAATTTCCCATAGTAAAACACAATCAAGAGGTGGAGCGAGTCATTCGCCACTACCTCTTGATTGTAATAACAAGCAATGCCAAATAACTCAGCTAGGATGTCCCCCGCCATTTGAAAAATAGTTGTCATTATGCGGGTCGCCGCAGAATCTAAGAAAAACAACGAGTGAGGAGTGAGATTAATGGAGTACAGAGGAAGTGCAGTATCATCTGGAATAGCCATAGGATCGGCATATATTTACAAGCCGTATACTCCTGAAATTACTGAAAAAACCATCACCCCTGACTCAGCAGAATCAGCCATAGCCGACTATATAAATCTGCGGGCAAAAGCCCAGCTAGAGTTAGAAGTACTAAAAGAAAAACTCAAGCACTCAGAAAATCCCGAAAAAGCAGACATTATTGGAGCTCAGATAACAATGCTCAATGATGTTGCAATGAACTCAGAAATAGAAAAACGCATTCGCAATGACCTTATATCTCCTGAGTGTGCAATAGACAAGGTTTATGCGAAGTTCATAAGGCTTCTCTCTAAATCAAAAGATCAGCAAATCAGAGAACGTGTGGCGGACTTACAAGACATAAAGACACGACTCTGTCGAATTTGGTTCAATGTTCCGGAGCGGAATCTGGCGTCACTGGAGAATGAAGTTATCATTATTGCACATGATCTTTATCCATCGGATACAGTTAACATAGACCGTCCCAAAGTCCTCGCAATCGTCACAGAAGTTGGTGGAAGCACGTCCCACACTGCAATCATAGCACGAAGCTATGAGATTCCTGCAGTATTGGGAGTGACTGATGTTATGACACAAATAGCAGATGGAGAGACACTAGTCGTTGATGCTGTGGACGGTGTAGTTCACACCAATGTAGACGATAAAGCTATAAAACACTTTTCAGAAAAACGCACAGAGCATTTAAAACGTGCAAAGGAAATAGAGAAGTACATTAATGCTGAACCTGTCACACAGGACGGCATTCGAATAGATATAAACTTAAATATTGGATCAGCAACACAAGATGAGCTGTCGGGCTCAATGTACACAGATGGGGTCGGGTTATTTAGAACTGAGTTCCTGTACATGTCGGGTTCGACTCTGCCAACAGAAGAAGAACAGTTTCGTGAATATCGAAAAGTCGCCTTAGAGTTTGGTGAAAAACCTGTTATTTTGCGTACTTTAGATATTGGTGGCGATAAACAATTAGAAAGCATATCGATTCCAAAAGAGGATAATCCGTTCTTAGGCATGAGAGCATTAAGGCTCTGCTTTGAAAATCTTCCGCTGTTTAAAACGCAACTGCGAGCAGTGCTACGCGCAGCATGCTTCGGAAACCTATGGCTTATGCTACCTATGGTAGGAAGCATTGACGATATACGAAGAGCGAAAGCGATAATTGAAGGCGTAAAAGATGAGCTTCAACAGGAGAACGTGGAATTTAATCCGAATGTTCCTATAGGCATTATGATAGAGATTCCATCCATTGCACTAATAGCAGACAAGGTAGCAAAGGAAGTGGATTTTGCAAGCATTGGTACGAATGATTTATGTCAATATTTAACAGCAGTTGATCGCCTTAATCCAACAGTTACTGAATACTATCAAAGCTACCACCCTGCAATGTTTAAGCTGATTGACATGGTTGTATCTGAGTTTAATACAGCAGGGAAGCAAATAAGTGTTTGTGGAGAGATGGGTGGAGATCCTTCAGCAGCAACAGTATTTATTGGACTGGGTATGCGTAAGCTAAGTATGGGAATTACATCAGTTCCCCAAATTAAAAAGCTAATTAATGAGCTTACTTTACAACAAGCAGAAAAAATTGCAGAGCACATCTTAGAATGTGATACTGCAAGTGGAGTTGAGAAGTATTTGAAAGAAGTGCTTTCTGACTTCGTTTAATTTAAATTCTAAAAGAATAGAGGAAATGCCGGTGTATACACGTAATGTATTGATTCAAAACCGCACAGGACTTCATGCACGTCCAGCTTCAGAGTTCGTTGAATGCGCAGGGAAGTTTAAATCGGATATTACAATCCGTAGCGCAAATGATGAAGAAGATGATGCAGTTGATGCAAAGTCGATAATGCTACTACTATCAATAGGCCTTGGACAAGGAGATGAGGTTGTCATCTCTGCTGAAGGTGATGATGAACAAGAAGCAGTTGACGCACTAGTTGCCTTGATAGACACAAAGTTTGGCGAGGATTAGTTATTTATTGCTCTAGCTCAAGTGCTTCGATTTTCTTAGGAGAAAGCAAGCGCAGGCTAAACATGATTGTAATGATAGCGGTAGCGCTACCCAGAACAAATGCTACGACAAATCCTGCTTGATCAATGATAGCACCAATGAGATAACCGACGAAACTGAAAGGAATGCCTATGCAGTTGCCAATCATTTGGAATGCAGGGCGATCTTTTCGTGGAGCAATATCGAGGAAATAATTAAAATAACCTAACCATTGACTGCTCCATATGCTTGCAAATATGCAGGTTGCCAGTAGCCATATGTATCCCAGCGACGGAGAGAAAGCTAGCGCTATAGCTAGTGATAATGTTATTAATGTCCCAACATTACTTAAGATGATAACTACCTTGTTGCCAAATCTGCGACTGACTTCGCCTAATAATACCCCGCCTAGCAAAGCTCCTACAATTTGAGAGTAAACCAGCCAAGAGAGTTGAGCATCCGTTATATTAAGTGTGTTTTGACCAAAAACAACCAAAAATGTAAGCGTCGCAAACCCTATAAATCCGGGGATACGTGCTATTATTGCAAATTGAAGAGGCTTGCTGCTTTTAATGATCGGTATTAAGTTTGCGTAGTAACGTCGGGCATTTGGTTTTATCACTTTTTCAATAGGACTGGGATCTTTTACAAGTCGAATGAAAATTAACGAGGGCAGAATAACGATTCCCGTCAACACAAATATTGCAGCAAATCGATTGTAATCACTCAGTAGCGGTGTGGCTAGTAACCACGCCAACAGTAATCCCGTCAATAGTGATACGATACCGCCTGTTGCGATCTGCATTCCCATCATGTGCCCGCGAAGATCGGGCTTTATTGTGCGTGCTGCCAGCTCTCCCCAAGGAATTGTATTCACGCCATCTGATAGCCAGAAAAGTGAGTACAGCACTAAGAAAATACCCACAGCTAAGTAACCATCAAAACCCAAAAATAGCGGAATCGCCATAGCAAAAGGTATGAGTCTAAACAACATTATCTTAAACATTGTACCGGGTAGATTTTTAATTGCGCTCATATATGGAGCAACTATCAATTGACCTAATAATAGAAATAATGACTGAGCTGTTACACCTAACCCCACAAGAGCGATAGAATCTGTCATGGTGTTGATGAATACAGCTACAGCACCGCCACTAGCCATGATGGCAACGCTTCCGATGAAAGATGTTCCCTCGAAAAGCATTGCCCAGTAATTGCGATCATAACCTTTTTTGTTCTTCATTAACGTCCTGTTTCCGTCCTAAATATTTGAATGGTACGCTAAGAGGTAATGTGAAAGTCAATCGTTTGAAACGAGCTATCAGGGTGATGTAGTAAGAACTCAAGTGTGTCAATGATATCTGCAGAAGAACTGCCAAATGCCAATGCACGACCTAGTACATAAGCAGCGGTGAATTCTCTCCAGCTACTATATACACTGGAAGCATTATCTGCAGCCAGCTTTATATGATACCATGCTTCTTCTTCTCCCAAGTAATCTGCAGCGTACGAATATCTGGCAATGAACCCTGCTCTACCATAATCCCATGCAGCGAGAGTTGGAAGATTTAACAGCTCTTCTTCTGTAAAGCCAAAAGAGTTAATTAGCATGGCCTTAGCATCTCGATATGCATCCAATCCGCGATTTATCCGGTCCACAAATTGCACTGTTACAAACAACTCGAATGCTTCATCGCGCTCATCTTCTGTTGCTCCGGCAAGTTCAAGAAACAACTCAAATTCATCTTCCATTCGATTTGCACGAGCCACTGCAGCATTGTAGACATTATCTAAACCGGTGGTATCAAAGTTGCCAAAGAGCACGTCCATAATATCGACCTCGTCTGTTTGCCCACGTAAGACCAACGCATTGAAGATATCATCTGCAATAGGGGCTTGACCATCTGCAATGGATAAACGTTCCAGTTGCTCACGAGCGGACTCTTCATCAGTTATGCTCCAGAAATCTCGCAATAGTCGTGGAGCATGATTTCCGGACTCTCCAAGAGCAAAGACACGTATGGATTCTCTGTTATTTGTTGGAACAAAAGCTCCAAAAGCTAAGTAACGCTCTCGCTCCTCAGATACTGCATTAGCTTCTTCAAAAATGCGCATATCGCTAGAGGTTAAGAATAGAACAAGGATAGAGTTAGGAACAGGAGGAGCAGGAGTCTGTCTTCGAACGACACTTCTTTCTTCCTCTTCAGGCTCCTCTTCATATTCTTCTTCGATTATCTCGTACTCTTCTTCATACTCTTCTTCGTACTCATATTCTTCTTCAATATACTCCTCTTCAGGATAGTACTCTTCGTCTTGACCAAAGAGTCCGCATGCCACGAGAAACATCATCAGTGACAATACCAGTAATAAGCTAATTATTTTTTTCATTTTTTCATCCTTTGCTTTTGTATAATTTATATTGTTAAGTGCTAATAATAACACCGTTTATCTTCGTAAAAAGTTGCATTAGAGTATATAATTGTAGAAATATTATGTATCTTATTATGACATATAATATATCTGCTAGTCAAAACTTTCTTTGACAATGGTCGGCAGGCAATCATTTACTACTAAATTTTACAACAAAAACTGTTGTTATTTGGTGGCGTTAAAGATATACTACTTGATGTACCCATGTGGGTATTTGCTAACAATAATTAATTAGATATGGAGTCTTATGGAACTAAACTATTGTGTACCTTGTTTATTCGGACTTGAGGGGCTTTGTGCCGACGAGCTAAAAAGGTTAAATTTTAATAATGTAAAAGCGGAAAATGGACGTGTTCTTTTTGAAGGATTACAAAGTGATATAGCGAAAGCAAATATCAACTTGCGAACAGGAGAACGTGTTCTTCTTGTGGTTGGAGAAACAAGTGCAAACAGTTTTGACGATCTCTTTGAAGGCGTGCGTGCAATGGCTTGGGAAAAGTATATTACAGCAGATGCAGCATTTCCTGTAAAAGGTCATTCACTAGGCTCAAAGTTATTCTCAATACCTGATTGTCAGAAAATCATTAAAAAAGCTGTTGTCGAACGACTAAAAGTCGGACATAAAACTGAAGTGCTAAACGAAACAGGCGAGAAATATCAAATCCAATTTGCCATAATGAACGATATAGCAACACTATATATCGACACATCCGGAGCGGGACTACATAAGCGAGGATACCGACCTGTTGGAAGTGCAGCACCACTTCGAGAAACACTTGCAGCAGCAATAGTAAAGCTCTCCCGATACAAAGGGCGTGAAACAGTATGCGATCCATTCTGCGGCTCAGGCACAATACCCATTGAAGCAGCAATGGCCGCCCTCAATCGAGCACCTGGACTAAATAGAAACTTTGCAGCAGAAGACTGGACATGGCTTGACAAAGCCATATGGACAGAGGCAAAAGAAGAAGCAAAAAGCCGAGAATATCAGGGTGATTATAATATATGGGGTGGAGATATCGACTCCAAATATATAGAAGTTGCGAAAGAAAACGCAAAGCGTGCAGGAGTTTCTGAATATATACGGTTCGAAGTTGCAGACGCCACAACATTTCACAGAGAAGGCTCAAACGGTATAATATTAACCAACCCACCGTACGGTGAGCGCGTCATGGAGCAAAGTGAAGCAGAAGAGCTATACCGTAAGCTTGGCGCAGCAACACGCAATCTCGAGGGATGGAAAATGTATATTTTATCCTCACACACAGAATTTGAACGTACTTTTGGAAAAAAAGCAGTTAAAAAGCGCAAGCTATATAATGGCATGATAAAATGTGACTTGTTCATGTATTTTTAGTATTGAGGTATCCTGATGAAACACTTATTTATTATTAACCCTATCGCAGGTGGCAGAAAAAATAAATTTGAAGAAGTTCATAATAAGGTGAAAAAGTTTACAGAAACCCTCGAAGATCCCTACGAGATTTATGTAACACAAAAACCTATGGACGCATTCTTCAAAATTATGGAAGAAGCAGAACTTGCCAATGAGCTTCGTGTATATGCATGTGGTGGAGATGGCACGCTGAATGAATGCGCAAATGGTGCAGCAAACCGTCCCAATGTTGCAATAACACATTACCCATGCGGTACAGGTAATGATTTTCTCAAGACCTTTGGCAAAGAGAATGTTGAAATGTTCCGTGATTTAAAAGCTTTGACGACAGGTACAATACGAGCGCTTGACCTTGTTGATTGTAATGGACGCTATGGAATTAACATTTGCTCAGTTGGAATAGATGCACGAATTGGTACAGATGTTCATAAGTATAGTAAAATTCCAATCATTGGCGGTGCAACCGGATATGTAGTATCACTGGTGATAAACGTTATTAAGGGAGTGACGCAAAAATTCCGTGTAGTTACTGAGGACATGGTTATCGACAAAGAAATTACCCTTGCATGTGTATGTAATGGGCAATACTATGGTGGCGGATTTAACCCGGTGCCTGACGCAGTGCCGGATGATGGGCTTTTTGATTGCTTGATAGTTGAGCCGGTATCTCGCTTTAAAGTAGCGGAAATTGTAGGCAAATATGCAAAAGGGCGGTTCAAAGAGTTTCCTAATATTTTTACACATATACGTGGGCAAAAAATAGAAATATCAACGGACAAAGAATTTGTCGTTAACATTGACGGCGAAGCCCTTTATACAGATAAAGTGACATTTAAACTTGTGCGTAAAGGGGTAAACTTCATTTTTCCATCAAAATTACAACCTGCGAGAGTCCGGACATAGAATGTTTGCGGAATTCGCCGAAAAACGCCGTATGGAGCAGGAAAACGAAGGTGAACACATAAAAGACAGAACTGTCGGCAAATAAGTCCGCAAAACAAGAAAAATACCTGTTGCGAAAAAGGTTAATATAGATTATTATTAAAGAGCGTTAGCACTCGACACAAAAGAGTGCTAACGCAACCAAGCTGTAATGAGTGTAGTGTATTTTAAAATGCGCTATGCAGATAAATTTAGGAGGTTATTACTTATGACATTAAAGCCATTGGCAGATCGCGTTATTATTAAACAAGTCGAAGCTGAGGAAACAACAAAATCAGGCATCATTCTTACAAGTGCGGCACAAGAAAAGCCACAAGTGTATGAAGTTATCGAAGTTGGACCCGGCGGAGTTGTGGATGGTAACGAAGTGGTCATGGTCGTTAAAAAAGGCGATCGCATAATTACAGGAAAATACAGCGGAACTGAAGTTAAAATCGACAACGAGGAACTGACAATTGTACGTCAGAGCGACATCCTTGCAATAGTACAATAACTTAATGACTATTAACTATCAATATAGGAGGAGTATAAATTAATGGCAAAGCAAATTATTTATGGTGAAGAAGCCCGCAGGGCATTAGAAAGAGGAGTTAACCAGCTCTCTGATACAGTTAGATTAACAGTAGGCCCAAAAGGCAGAAACGTTGTTCTTGATAAGAAATACGGCTCTCCACTAATTACAAACGACGGCGCAACAATTGCAAAGGAAATCGAACTAGCTGATCCATTTGAAAACATGGGCGCACAACTGGTTAAGGAAGTTGCAACAAAAACAAATGACGTAGCAGGTGACGGAACAACTACAGCAACAATTCTGGCACAAGCTATGATTCGCGAAGGAATCAAAAACGTAGCTGCCGGTGCAAATCCAATGGTAATGAAAAAAGGTATCGACAAAGCAGTAGTAGCAGCAATCGATGCAATTAAAGCAAATTCAAACCCTGTTTCCGGTTCAAAAGACATTGCACGTGTTGGTGCAGTATCTTCAGGAAACGAAGATATCGGCGCACTCATAGCTGAAGCAATGGATAAGGTTTCACGTGATGGCGTTATAACTGTTGAAGAATCAAAAACAGCAGAAACTTACTCAGAAGTTGTTGAGGGTATGCAATTTGATCGTGGATACATCACACCGTACATGGTCACTGACACAGAAAAAATGGAAGCAGTCATTGATGAGCCGCATATTCTCATTACAGATAAAAAAATCTCTAACATCCAAGAAATCCTTCCCGTACTGGAAGCAGTAGTTCAAGCAGGAAAGAAACTTGTAATTATCGCAGAAGATGTTGAAGGCGAAGCTCTTGCAACAATCATTCTCAACAAGATTCGTGGCACATTCGTATGTCTTTGCGTAAAAGCTCCGGGATTCGGCGACAGACGTAAAGAAATGCTTCGTGACATTGCTGCATTAACAGGTGGCGAAGTTATCTCAAGCGAACTCGGCATGGAACTCAAAGATGCAACAGTAGAAATGCTGGGAACTGCACGCCAGGTAAAAGCATCAAAAGACAATACAATCATTGTTGAAGGTGCAGGATCAACAGAAGATATTAAAGCAAGAATCAGCCAAATCAACACAGAAATTGAAATCACAACTTCTGATTATGATAAAGAAAAACTACAAGAGCGTTTAGCGAAACTTTCAGGCGGTGTTGCAGTAATTAAAGTTGGTGCAGCAACAGAAACAGAAATGAAAGAGAAAAAGCTACGCCTAGAAGATGCACTCAACGCAACACGTGCAGCAGTTGAAGAAGGCATCGTACCGGGTGGCGGAACGATTTATGCACTTGCATCAAAAGCAATTGACAAGTTATTAGACAGCGTAGAAGGCGACGAAAAAACAGGTATGGCACTAATTGGAAAAGCTCTGGAGTGCCCGGTTGAGCAAATAGCTATGAACGCCGGCGTAGAAGGTGCAGTTGTACTTGATAAAATTAAAAATTCAACTGACGCAAACTTCGGCTATGACGCTGCAAATCAAGAATACTGCGATATGATTA
>Ga0123355_10004233_pt1 | contig 20847 bp, 21 predicted proteins | sample TergutEmb28metaG_3_FD_89872 | JGI IMG/M metagenome (GOLD analysis project Ga0123355, IMG submission 89872) | Embiratermes neotenicus P1 segment gut microbial communities from Petit-Saut dam, French Guiana - Emb289 P1 | ecosystem: Host-associated > Arthropoda: Insects > Digestive system > Gut ...
AGTGAGGTTGATGATCTGTCGCACGTAGCCGGTGCTCACCGTGTCGCTCACCAGGAGGAAGGAGCTCTGGGTCAGGCTCCCCCCAGACTTGTGCATACTCACCGAGGCCATGTCCGCCCCCGCCGCCATAGCGGAGACGGGGAGATTGTCGCCGAAATAAAAATGGGTTCCATGGGCCTCGTCTACCAAGACCAGAAGTCCGTGGCGGTGGGCCAGGTCTACAATCCCCCGGAGGTCGGAACAGATGCCGTAATAGGTGGGGTTGTTGACCAAAATCGCCACGGCGTCCGGGTTTGCGGCGATGGCGGCCTCTACCTGATCCAGCCGCATTCCCAGAGCGGTGCCGAGAGATTGATCCACATCTGGGCTGATATATACCCCGTCTGCGCCGCAGAGTACCAGCGCATTCAACACACTGCGGTGGACGTTCCGGGGCAGGATGATTTTATCCCCCCGCTTGCAGGTTGCCAGCACCATGGCCTGGACGCTGCTGGTAGTGCCACCCACCATAAAAAAGGCCTGATGGGCGCCGAAGGCATCGGCGGCCAATTCCTCCGCCTCCCGGATGACAGAGACGGGATGGCAGAGGTTATCTAAGGGCTTCATAGAATTTACGTCGATGCCGATGCACCGTTCCCCTAAAAATTCCCGCAGTTCGGGCGTACCCCGGCCCCGCTTATGGCCCGGCACATCAAATGGCACCACCCGTGCCCGCCGAAATCGCTCTAACGCCTCATAGATGGGCGCTCTTGTCTGATCCACTGGAATCACCGCCTTTTTCGCTGTGTCCGCCAAAGGCGGACAAAAATCGTTAATTGAAAATATTCCGTCCGCTGTAGATTTCCATCATCTCCCGGCGCAGGCTCTCCAGGATGGACTCCTGGAGCTGGGGGGAGAGGATATAGGCATCGGTGTTGAACAGGTAGTTTTGCAGATCAATTTCCCGGATGAGCATCTTCGTGTGGAACAGGTTGGATTGGCTTAAGTTAATATCTTCCGCCTCGTACTTCTCCAAGGTCTCCGGGGCGATATAGTCCTGGATGGAGGTAATATCGTGATCCATGAACAGCTTTTTCCCGTCTACATCCCGGGTAAAACCCCGGACCCGGTAATCCATGGTGATAATATCCGAGTCAAAACTGCCAATGAGCAGATCCAAGGTATTCAGCGGCGTGATCTCCCCGCAGGTGGCCACGTCAATATCCACCCGGAAGGTGGCGATACTGTTTTCCGGGTGATACTCGGGATAGGTGTGAACGGTGACATGGCTCTTGTCCAGGTGGGCCACGGTGGTCTCGCCCCGCATTCCGGCCAATGGCCCCTCGGAGATGAGCATGGTAACACTGGCCCCCTGGGGATCGTAGTCCTGGCTGGAGATGCTCAGCACGTTTGCACCGATCATGGAGACCATTCGGAGCAAAATATTCGTCAATCGTGCGGCGTTGTACTGCTCGTCGATATAGGCGATATACTCCTGTTGTTCGTGGGGAGTCTTGGCGTAGCACACGTCGTAAATATTAAAGCTGAGGGCTTTGGTGAGATTGTTAAAGCCGTACAGTTTCAGTTTGCTCATTGGCGCTTGTCTCCGATCTTTGCTCTCTGTGTATTTGGACATATCATATCACGATACATTATAGCCGTAACCGTCAGGGATGGCAAGAGTTTTGTCCCATATGCTATAATACTCCTGATAGTAACCATCAAAGGAGTTTGAACACCTATGACAATCAGAACAAAGCGGATCATTGTGGATATCCTGATGACAGTATGTTTCATCCTGTCCTTTGACATCAGATGGCCTGTGTTGGGCGGGAATCTCATCTTCCATATCGTTGCGGGGAGCGCAACCGCCGTATTATTCGCCGTCCATGTCTGGATCAACAGGCAGTGGTTGATCTCTGTGGGCAAATCCCGCAGGGCGGGGAAATTAAGCAAAAAGACAAAGCGGCAATACGGGATTGATATCGCCCTGCTTATCGTCTGGAGCATCAATATTGTGGCGGGGCTTATCACAATGGGGTATTCTATAGCGGAGCCGGGGGTTTCAAACGGATTTCGCAGTCTCCACTCCCTAACGGCCACGGTGGGCCTTGTCCTCATAATCGTCCATGTGATCCAACACGCCCGGACAATCAGATCGTATGTCGGGAGAAAGAAGTCTGTATAAAGGGATCCTGATTTGCAACTGAAAAATGGTTGCATATTTTGTGTGATTGACGTATACTATAGTCGGGTGATGAAATGAGTAAAGCCGAAAAACTACTCAACCGACTACTAAGCCGTCCGAAAGACTTTACATTTGAAGAATTGGTGACGCTATTAGGACACTTTGGATATACTGAAGTGCATTCGGGAAAAACAAGCGGCTCTCGTGTTGCGTTTATCAAGGATGGACAGGATTACATCCGGCTGCACAAGCCGCATCCACGGAATAGTTTGAAGCCGTATCAGGTCAATAGCTTAATACAAGATTTAAAAGAAAGGGGTCTACTATGACAAACCAACTGCGGTACAAAGACTTTATCGGCAATGTCAATTTTTCAGAAGAAGATGGCGTTTTTTTCGGGAAAATACTCGGGATAACGGATTCCATTTCTTTTGAGGGCGATAGCGTACAAGCGCTCACAGAGGACTTTCACAACGCAATCGACGAATATTTGGAGCTGTGTAGGGAAGTGGGCAAGGCCCCGCAGAAAAGCTACAAAGGCTCTTTTTCCATTCGCATTTCGCCAGAACTGCATAGAGAGGCCGCAGTCATTGCCAGCAGACACGGGATATCCCTTAACGCCTTTGTAGAAAAGGCAATTTCTGGCGAGGTGCAATCGGAACGTGTATCTTAAATCATTACGAGGAATGATACCATGCTGCACCTGATTTTAGGCCGTGCCGGGAGCGGCAAGACCATGGCGCTATACGAGGCGATTCGCCGGCGGGCGGCGCTATCCGATTCATCCGGCGGGCTTTTGATCGTGCCGGAGCAGTACTCCCACGCCGCCGAGCGGGAGCTTGTGGATCAACTGGGGGACAGCGCCAGTTTATACGCCGAGGTGCGGAGCTTTACCCGGCTGGCTACCCGTGTCCGGGAAGAGCTGGGGGGCAGCGCCGCTGTCATATTAGACGAGGGGGGCCGGGTGCTATCAATGGCGACGGCCCTAAAAGCCGTGGCCGGGGAGCTGAAGCTCTACGGCGCACTGGGGAAAAAGTCGGAGTTTCTCACAGGGCTCCTATCCACGGTGGACGAGTTCAAACAGTGCTGTCTGACCCCGGAGAATCTATTAGACGCCGCCCAGTGGGCCACGGGGAGTTTACGGGACAAGCTGACGGATCTGGCCTACATTGCCGGGGCCTATGACGCCGTTAGCCGCCGCCTGGATCCACGGGATACCCTGACCCGGTTGGCGGATACCATCGGAGAGAGCAGCGTAATAAAAAACAGCATTTTTGTGGACGGATTTTCCGATTTCACAGCCCAGGAGAGCCGCATCTTACAGCATCTGCTCCACGGGGGGACGGATTTGACCGTGGCCCTCACCTGTGGCGGCTTGGAGGACGACAGTGAACTGTTTCGTCCGGCGGTCATCACGGCGGGCCGCTTGCGGCGATGGGCAACGGAATCGGGGCACCAGGTCTCCGTCACGGTGCTGGAACCGGGACGGGAGCGCCCTGGGGCTCTCGTCGCAGTGGAGCGGACTCTATTTGCCGACGCACTGCCGGAATCGCCTGTCAAAGCAGACGCCGTGGAGTTGTATACAGCCGCATCACCGGTGGAGGAGTGCGAACTGGCCGCCGCCCGCATCCGGGCCCTGGTCATAGACGAGGGCTACCGCTATCGAGATATCGCCGTGGCCGCAAGGGGATTTGCCGACTACGAGACGGCGGCGGAATACATATTCACCCGTTATGGCGTGCCGATCCACATGGCCCGTAAGGCGGATATTTTAGAAAAACCCATCTTATTACTCCTCACCGCCGCCCTGGATATTGTAGACGGGGGCTGGCGGTACGATGCGGTGTTTCGCTATCTGCGGACAGGGTTGGCGGGGATATCCCAGCAGGAGGCTGACCGCTTGGAGCTCTACGTCCGCAAGTGGAACATCTACGGCACCATGTGGACCCGCCGGGCGGACTGGAAGGAAAACCCCGACGGTTACGGAGTAGATTTCACAGAGGATCAGGCGTTAGAGCTAAACGAACTAAACGCCCTGCGCCGCCGGGTGGCGGCCCCCCTCATAGCCTTAGAACAGGCCGGGCGGGCGGCCAAAACCGCCGCAGGACAGGCCACGGCTCTATACGAATTTTTAGAGGTCATCCATTTGCCCGCCACCCTGGCCCAAAAGGCGAATCGGTTCCGGGAGACGGGGCGGGAGACCTTAGCGGCGGAATACGGCCAGATTTGGGACATTCTCGTCCTGGCTCTGGAGCAAGTTCACGCCATCCTGGGGGATACCCCTATGGATCAGCGGGAGTTTTCCGCCCTGCTCCGGCTCACCTTGAGCCAATACAAGGTGGGGGCCATCCCCCAGACTCTGGATCGGGTGCAGATGGGGGATCTGGATCGTACCAGGCGGCGGGGATTAAAGTGTCTCATCGTCCTGGGGGCCACGGATGACCGGCTCCCTGCCCCCGGGATCGGCAGCGGCGTGCTCACAGAGGAGGAGCGGGGCCAACTGCGGGAGATTGGACTATCCCTCTCAGACACGGCGGAGGAGAGGCTCTGGCGGGAGATGGCCTTGATCTACCACGCCTTCACCGCCCCGTCAGAGCGCTTGATCCTCTCCTGGCCCCGGGCCGGAGACCAGGGGAGTATCACACGAAAATCCCCTGTTGCAGCCCGGATGGAGGCTATTTTAGACAAAGAGGCCATCCCGGCCTCAGAACTTGACCCCCGTCTGCGGCTCACATCTGAGGCGGCGGCTTTTGATCTGGCTCTGGGCGCAGACGCCGATTCCGCTGGCGGATTGGCGATCCAGGCGCAGGCATATTTTGCAAAGGATCCCAGATTCCGGGCCGTGCTCCGGCAAGCGGGAATCGACGCCGGAAAATTGTCTCAGGAGACGACCCGGCAACTCTACGGGACACAGCTCAACCTCTCCGCCTCCCGGATTGATACGTTTGGATCGTGTAAGTTCCGATATTTCATGCAATACGGTCTCAAGGCGAGGCCCCGGCGGCGGGCGGAGTTAGATGCTCCCGTGGTGGGGACATTTTTGCACTACGTCTTGGAGCACACGACGAAAGAGATCATGGAAACAGGCGGATTTTCCGCTTTGGAATTACGCCATTTAAAGCAGTTGGTGGAGCGCCGCATTGCAGATTATGTGCGGCTCTATTTCGGCGGGTTAGAGGAAAAATCCCAGCGGTTCCAGTATTTATTCCGCAGGCTCAGCAGAGAAGTGCATCAGGTGGCGGCGGATATGGCGGAAGAACTCCGATGCTCGGCGTTTACGCCTCTGGACTTTGAGTTGACTTTCGGCAAGGAGGGCGACCTCCCCCCTGTGGAACTCACAGGGGACGGGGTTGATCTCATCCTCTCCGGCGCCGTGGATCGGGTGGACGGCTGGATCCGGGGAGACGCCCTCTACCTCCGGGTGGTGGATTACAAGACGGGGCGCAAACAGTTCTCCCTGTCGGATATCTGGTACGGTCTGGGGATGCAGATGCTCCTGTATCTCTTCACCCTGGCCCGCCACGGCGGAGATCACTACGGGAACCGGGCCATCGTCCCCGCAGGCGCCCTCTACGCCCCGGCCAGAGATCAGACGGTTTTGGCATCCAAGCGCAGTACAGCCGAGGAGGTCGAGAAGCTCCGGCGTAAAGATCTGACCCGGAGCGGGCTCATTCTCCGGGATCCGATTCTCATTGAAGCCATGGAACACGGAGAGGGACTCCGATTTTTGCCCGTGAAATTCGCAAAAGATGGCTCCCCTCAGGGGGACAGCCTCGTCACCGCACAAGAGCTCATGCGCCTGGAACGGCATGTGGAGGAGGCGCTTTTGTCCTGGGGCCGGGAGATGGGACAGGGCGATATTGTTCCGCTCCCCCACAGCGGCAGTGCGGCGCTGCCCTGTGACTACTGCGATTACCGCATGGCCTGCCACTACGACCCGGAACGAGATGGAATCCGATATCTGCCAGCCTTGACGCCAAAAGAAGTCTGGGAGAAGTTGGGGGATAAGGAGATCAAACATGGCTGACATACAATTCACGCCGGAACAACAGGCGGCTATAGACCACCGAGACGGCGATCTTTTAGTCTCCGCCGCTGCGGGCTCCGGTAAGACCCGTGTCTTGGTGGAGCGGCTTATGGGCCAGGTGGAGAGCGGGGCCAATGTGAACAAGTTTTTGATTATCACCTACACCCGGGCCGCCGCCGCCGAACTCCGGAGCCGGATTTTAGACGAGATCAGCCGCCGCAATGGTTTGGGCGCATCCAGGCACCTGCGGCGGCAGCGGGATTTGATCTATCAGGCGGACATCGGCACCATCCATGCCTTTTGCGCCAAGATTGTCCGGGAATTTGCCCATGTGTTGGACATTCGCCCGGATTTCCGTGTGGCCGATGAGAGCGAGGCCCGGCTCCTGCTCCGGCAAGTGTTAGAAGATGTGCTGGAGGCCCGGTACGGGGCCGCAGAGGCGAATTCGGATTTCTCCCTCCTGGCGGATACCTTGTCTGAGGGGCGCAGAGACGGCCCCTTAGCCGAGACCGTACTGGAGGTGCGGGAAAAAATCCGCAGCCACCCAGACCCGGCGGGCTGGGCCAGGGCGCAGCTTGCGGAGCTGGAGGGCCTGGCGGCCATCCAAGACGCCGGAGAGACGGTCTGGGGCGCATTTCTGCTCCAAGAGGCCCGGCGGGCCGTGGTCTACTGGCGGCAGGAGATGGCGTGCGCCAGAGAAACTCTCCGGACGGATGAAAAACTGGATCGGGCCTACGGCCCTAGTTGGGATGAGTCCTTGACGGGACTCGTCGAATTTGGCCATGCCCTAGAGGCGGGCTGGGACGAGGCCCACGCATTCGGAGAGATCCCGTTTCCCAGGGCAAAGGCCGTCACGGGCTGGGAGGCCGTCAAGGACTTACGCCGCCGCTGTAAGAGCGCTATGGACAAGTTGGCGGAGACCTTTGCGTTACCCACCCGGGAACTAATAGACGATATGGCGGCAGTGACCCCGGTGATTGCGGCTCTGGTGGAACTCACCCTGGATGCAGATCAGGCATACACAGCGGAGAAAAGCCGCCGGGGGATGTTGGACTTTTCCGATTTGGAACATTTGGCCATCGCTCTCTTGGTAGATCGGGAGACTGGCGGCCCCACCCCTGCGGCCCAAGAGATTGCAGATCGGTATCAAGAGGTCATGGTGGATGAATTTCAAGATGTTTCCGCCATCCAGGAGAAACTATTCTGTGCCCTGGGGGAGTACGGCTTACGCCGATTTTTGGTGGGGGATGTGAAACAGTCCATCTACCGGTTCCGGCTGGCGGATCCCGGCATCTTTTTGAGCTATTACCGCCGTTTCCCCGACCGGGAACAGGCGATGCCAGGCCGGGGGCGGACAATTTTGCTCGGAAAAAATTTCCGATCCCGACCGGAGATATTAGATGCGGTGAACTTCATTTTCCGGCAGATCATGTCCCAGGAATTCGGTGAGATGGCATACGGCGACCGGGAGGCCCTGTATCCGGGGCGGATTGAGCCGGAGGCCGGGGGCGAATCCCCGGTGGAATTGAACCTATTGGATCTCAAAGACCTGCCGAAAGATGAGAGCGACATCCGAGACATGGCGGAGGCCCGGCATGTGGCCCTGCGAATCCGGCAACTGCACGATCAGGGCGGATACAACTGGGGTGATTTTGCCATCTTACTGCGGAGTGTCCGGGGGAAGCAGGCCCGGTATGAGAAAGCTCTAGAGGAGCTAGACATCCCCGTAGAAAAATCTGGAGGCGAGGGGTTTTTCTACACAACAGAAGTGGCAACCATCCTCTCGCTACTCCAAGTGATTGGCAACCCCAGGCAGGATGTGCCCCTTATCGGCGCATTGCGATCCCCCCTGTTCTGTTTTTCACCGGATGAGCTGGCAGGGATTCGCATAACGGATCGAGCTGGGATATTCTACGAGGCCCTAATCGCAGCGGCGGATGACAGTCCGCAGTGCGCCCAATTTTTGCAAGACTTAGACCGCTGGCGGGACATTAGTCCCGATATGGCGGCAGATCAATTTCTGTGGCATCTCTACAACGAGACAAGTGCGCTATCTGTATTCGGCGCCATGCCGGGGGGCGAGACTCGGCGGCGTAATCTGATGGCGCTCTTGACTTATGCCCAGCGGGTGAGCGGCCGGGGATACAGAGGATTATTTGATTTTGTCGCTCTCCTGGAAAAGAGCCTGGAGACCGGAGATGTGCCGGAGCTGGCCGCTCAAGCCGGCGGCGATGCGGTGCAGATTTTGAGTATCCACAAATCCAAGGGGTTGGAGTTCCCCGTGGTCGTCCTGCCGGATTTGGCCAAGCAGTTCAATATTCAGGACACCACCCGGCAGATCCTCGTCCACCCCGACCTCGGTATCGGCACCATCCGCCGGGATATGGAACGGAAGATTCGCTACTCCACCCTGGCTCGCTCCGCCATTGGACGGAAGTTACGCAAAGAGACTCTGGCGGAAGAGCTTCGGATCCTCTACGTGGCCATGACCCGGGCAAGGGAAAAACTGATCTTAGTCGCCGCCTTATCTGATCTGGAAAAGACTTTGACTGACCTGGCCTATCAGGCCAATGACCCCGTATCGCCCTATGTATTGGAGAGCGCTTCCAGCATGGCCAAGTGGATTTTGCTCCCCGCTATGACCCGTCCCGAGGCGGGTATTTTGCGGAGAGAGCATTTGGTGCCGCTGGCAAAAACGGAATTTTCCTGGGAAATCGTTCGATCAAATTATGGTGAGTATAATCAAGAAACAAAAAAAACAGACAAAAGCGCAAAAAAATTTAAATATGAGCAAGCTCAAAATATAGAGTTGGATCCAGAGTTTGTGAAACGGATGCAATACGTCTATCCGTATTCTGCGGCGGTGGATTTGCCCAGCAAATTGACCGCCACGGAGCGGAAAGGACTGCCCTCGGCTCAAGAGGCGGAGGAGGAGGCAGTGCCCTACGTGCGCCCCATCAGACAGCCCACCTTCCGCCGCCCCGGCTTTGTGGAGGCCCAGCGCCCCCTTACGGCGGCCCAGCGGGGGACGGCAGCCCATCTGATTATGCAGCACATTGAGTTTCAGCAGTGCAACGATCTCCCAAGTGTCGAGGCGGAGATCACCCGGTTGGAGCGAGAGGGCCGGATCAAACAAGAGGAGGCCCAGGCGGTAGATGCCAGGACCATCTGGGCATTCTTTGAAAGTGATCTGGGACAGAGAATCCGCCGATCTCCCCGCATCAAGCGGGAGTTTGAATTCTCCCTCTTAGTCCCGGCACCGGAGCTGGGATTTGCCGATGGGAGTGGGGAAAAAATCCTACTCCAGGGGGTTGTGGACTGTTATATGGAAGAGCCGGACGGCCTGGTGATCGTGGATTTCAAGACCGACTCTATCCCCCCGGATGGCCTTGCGGACAAGACACGGGAATACGAGAGCCAGATGGAGGCATACGCCTACGCCCTGGGACGGATCACAGGGAAACCGGTGAAAGAAGTGTTGTTGTATTTCTTTTCTGACGGACAAGTTGCAGGTATTGCGCCTGCGGAGATGGCGTTGCCTGACTTGAGGGATGCACAGCCGCCGTCGCACACCTGAAAATATCCTCGCAAATCTTGAGACGCTTTTCAAGCAGCTTGACTATATATGTAATTACAAGTATAGGTTCAATCCCATGTCTGATTTTTGTGCAAAAAAGTCTGTAAGCAAAAAAATAGGAGAAAATACGGCAAAAAATCTGTAAAAAACGTCTGTTGACAAGGGGCGCCAGGCTATATTATAATAGACGTGAAATGTAATTACATTTCGCAATATTTTTCAAAAAAGGAGTATGTTTATGATACCTGCGACCCGACCAACGCTGTATTTCATCGGCGTGACGACGCAATCATCCTCCATTATGAAGGTGTTCCCCAAGTGGGCGGAGGCCCTGGGGCTTCACGATACGCCGATCAAGGGAATTGATCTGCCGCTTCACGCACCTGCGGAGGAATACCGGAAAGTGGTAGAATTTCTCAAGAACGACCCCCTGTCCATGGGAGCCCTTGTGACCACCCATAAGATTGACCTGTTCAACGCCTGCCGGGATATGTTTGACTACATAGATCCCTATGCCGAGGAGCTCAGTGAGGTGTCGTGCCTGTCCAAGCGGGACGGGAAGTTCTGCGCCCATGCAAAAGACCCTATCTCCAGCGGCCTCTCCTTAGAGAATTTTGTCCCGGAGAACTTCTGGAAAGAGCACGGCGGGGAAGTGGTTCTCCTGGGTGCCGGCGGGAGTTCTCTGGCCATGTCCCTCTATTTTGCCCAGGATAAATGGGGCGACAATGTGCCGAAGAAAGTTATAATCTGCAATCGCAGCACCCCACGGCTGGCCTCCGCCCAAGAACATCTCGAGCGGGTGGCGGATCGGATCAACCTCACTTGTATCCACTGTCCGACCCCTGCCGAAAACGATGCGGTGATCGCCAAATTGCCGCCCTATTCTCTGGTGGTCAACGCCACGGGGCTGGGCAAAGACGCCCCCGGCTCGCCCACGACAGATGCTGTGGACTATCCGGCCAACAGTCTGGTTTGGGAGATCAACTACCGGGGTGATCTGATTTTTATGGATCAGGCAAACGCCCAGAAAACAGCGAAAAACCTGCATGTGGAAGACGGCTGGATCTACTTTATCCACGGCTGGACCCAGGTCATTTCCCAGGTATTCCAGATCCCCATCGAGGGCGAGATGCTGGAGAAACTCAGTGAGATCGCAAAAAACGCATAAACCGTGCTTCCCCAGCCTACAACGGGGAGACACGAAAAACATTTACCTATAAGGAGGAGCAGCACGATGAAATTTGATTGGGAAAAAGGGTTTGTACTGGACTTTGACACAAAAACCGGATTGTCGCAGACGGCGCAGTCTACAAAGCGGCAGGTCTCTAATATGAAAGGCATGTTCGTTGACTCCGCCGCCGAGGCGGCGCTGATCGAAAACGGCGACCCCCTGGTCTATGAGTTTTATGAGATCGGCGCACCGGAACACCCGGGCGATGTAGCCGCCGGGGCATCCATTACATATCCCGGCAAAGTGGGCGAAGAGTACTTTATGACCAAGGGCCACTTCCACACGATTCTGGATACGGCGGAAGTGTACTACACCCTGTCCGGCCAGGGCTACATGCTAATAGAGAGTCCGGAGGGGGACTGGGAGGCCCATGCCCTAGAACCCGGAAAGATGGTTTATGTCCCCAAGCGCTATGCCCACCGGAGCATTAACACGGGAGATACGCCCCTGGTGACGTTCTTCGCCTTCCGGGGCGATGCCGGCCACGACTACGGCACCATCGAGACGAAGGGCTACCGGAAACTGATCGTCGAACGGGACGGGAAACCCACGATTGTTGATAATCCTAAGTGGAAGTAGTGTTGCGGGTAAGTGTATAGTCAAACGCCAAAATTTTCTGCGGCAAAAAAACAAAGCCTTGGTATGACATCTGTCACACTAAGGCTTTGAGCTGTTTTGGGAGAAATATCACTTTAATGCCCCCCGCCCCCACTGGCTTACGCTCTCCATAAAGGCTTGATCGGCCGCCCGAACCCAATACAAAGCAAACTCACTTCATTCCCGCACAACGCATAGAATGAAGTGAGCCTCATTTTGGGGCAATTTACTCATAGGAGGGTGTGCAATGTGCTTTTGTAACAGAAGATGGCGCCAGTGCAGTTGGGGATTTCAGCGCCGCTGGAGCTTTCAACGCCGCTGGGGTGGCTGGGGCCGTTGGTGCTAGAGCCAAAGCGCTCGTTTTTTAACATACTGGGGCGGCGCAAATGCCGTCCATACATATACAATATCCGCCCATTGCACACTTTCCCCATATAGCTGGAGTGGTCTCATGCGCCCGACTGAACTCAACGCCATCCTCACGGCGCTCACCAACTATTTTTACGTCAGCTTAGAGGAGCGAACATTTACGAACCTGGCCATCTTCCTCTCCCTGCTCAGTAAAGAAATGCTTGCCATGGAGGCCATTCGAGCGCTCTGCCGGATTGAAGACATGGCAGAAAAAGAGGAGTCAAAACCGCCCTAGGGCGTACTGACATGCCCTACTCCTCTTTCAGTGCGGCAAACCGATCTTCAATGGCCCGGTTGTAGTTGAGTACCCTGCGGGTGTACGCCTGGTCCATATATGTGCTGGTGAGCAGAAAGTCCGCCGTGGCCCGGTTGTTGGCCACGGGGATGTCGTAGAGTACGGCAATCCGGAGCAGGGCCTTGACATCCGGATCGTGGGGCTGGGCGGCCAGCGGATCCCAGAAAAAGATCATAAAGTCCACCCGCCCCTCTACAATCCGTGCGCCGATCTGCTGATCGCCGCCTAATGGCCCGCTGTTATAGCCCCGCACGGGCAACCCTGTCCGCTGGGTAATGAGCTTCGCCGTGGTTCCGGTGCCGGACAGGAAGTGTCCCTTTAAAATCTCCCGATTTTTATACGCCCAATCTCCCAGTTCCTCTTTCTTCGTGTCGTGGGCGATAAGGGCAATGTTCTTCTGCGCCCCCAAGGCAAAAGGGATGTATTCCATATCTGTCATATACTCCGCTCCTCCCTGGCCGTAATATAAGGCATAACACATGCCGCACCGGTGAATAAGACGCCGTGAATCCCCTCTGCTTGGGCCGCCGTTATATTTTCTTCCATATCATCAAAAAACACGCACTCTTTCGGGGAGAGCTGATATGTCTCCAACAGATGGCGGTATATTGCGGGGGATGGTTTGATTTGGTGAATATCGCATGAAAACACCCCGCCGTCAAAGAGCGCAAAAAACGGGTATTGATCGAATATATGGATACGCCCCTCTTTGTGGTAATTGGACAAATAGTACAACTTGTGTCCCAACGCCTTGATTTGGGGCAATAGTGCTACCGTATCGGAGATGGGTGTCAGCATGTCGGGCAAATTCTGCATCGTCTGGCGAATGGCGGATTGATACGCCGGCTCCCGCATACAGAAAATCTCCGCCGCCTCTTTATGGGTCAGAAGGCCCTGGTCTAATTTCACCCACTCCGGGCTCTGAAATATGGTCTGGTACATTTTATCTGCCACTGCCTTTTCGCTGAATAATTCTTCTACATATAAGTGCGGCTTAAAATCAATCAGGACATTTCCTATGTCAAAGATGAAGTTCATGGCGTGTCTCCTCACTATCAGCATATATACGCTCCAGTTTTTATCATTTTACCATAGCTCGCACTGGATTTCCAGCATGGCTCGTGGTAAAATAAACCTATTCACAGATCATTATAAAAAGAGGTGGGCGAAATGACATATAAACTCTTCCGTACAAACCGCAAAACCTGCGCAATCTACGTGCGAGACGGTGCCGTGGAAGTCCATGCGCCCCGGCGGATGCCCCAGGCGGAAATCGAGGGGTTTCTCGCCGTAAAATCCGATTGGATCCAGGAGAAGCTGGCCCTGTCCACCGCCCTATTTGAGCAGCGGACAAGCTTTTCTCTCACCTACGGCGATACCGTGCGCTATCTGGGAGATTTATACCCGATCCTGGCCCAGCCGGGCAAACAGGTGGGCCTATCGCCGGACGGGTTCTTCATGCCCCCCGACCTCACGCCGGAGGAGATCAAAGCCGCCTGTGTCCAGATTTACCGCCGATCCGCCAAATCGGTTTTACCGCAAAAAGTCCAGCGCTTCGCCGAGCAGATGGACGTCCTCCCCCGCAATGTCAAAATCACCAGCGCAAAGACCCGCTGGGGGAGCTGCTCCGCCCGGGGCAACCTCTGTTTTTCCTGGCAGGTGATGATGGCGGGAGAGCCGGAAGTGGACTACATCGTAATCCACGAGCTGGCCCACTTGAAAGAACTCAACCACGGCCCCCAGTTTTGGGCACTGGTAGAGAAATTCCTCCCGGAATACGAAACCTGTAAGGATCGGCTAAACGCACTACAAGATCAACTGCGCCTGGAGAACTGGACGTGAGCCACGGGCTCCCGGCGTAGTTGCAGCAAATCAACGACTGTACGGGGTGAGCCATGAGACTGTTTTTTGCCGTCAACTTCGCCGAAGAGACCCGCACCCAACTGGCCGCCCTGCGGGATACGCTGCGGGCAGGCGCCGCCGGATTCCCCCTGGAAAACCGGCCCTACACGCTCCCGTGGCGGATCGCACCCTTTGGAGAGATCGTCAACTCGGTGGAGTTGATGGCGTCGGAACGCATACAGGGGCGGCTGGTTTATCGGGTTTTGTCAGGTAAACCTAATAAGTTCAGGCGAATGGCTTCGGCAACATCTATGCAATGGCTTATTGGGAAGTCTTCTTTTTCAAATTGCTTTGAAAAAACATCTGAAACAATTTCAGCAATCGCCGCCACATCTTCATCCCCTTTTATTCTTCCAGTAACCATGCGGCTTTCTCCGTCAAATTCATCCTCTGGGGCAAGGGGCAAAAGTGCATATGGATTCCAAACGTCAATTGCTCTTTTTACAGCCATAAATTTCTTGTGGGCCTTTTCTTTTCTGTTGTGCATGAGTTTTCACCTATTTTCTCAAATAATAATCAGCAAGCAACATTTAAACTCTGCGATCAATTCCGCTCCACCTCTATGAGAAATATTCTATTCTCAAATCCCCCTCGCTCCTTTTGCTTTGCTTGTTTTATCTGGTCAAACTCACTTGGCGTCAGCCCTTTGTACTTGACAAGGGCATCAATAACTTCGATTATATCGGCGAGTTCTTCCACGCTGTGATTTTCAAAATATTCGGCGACCTCTTCCGTCAATTTTTGATTTAAAGCGTGGAAATAGTGCGCATCGTCCAATATCTCCGTTTTCGGAGAGCCACCCTGCGCTCGAATGATTTCCGGAATCTTGTCTCGGACTAATTTGTTGTATTTGTCAGGCATTCTACACACCGCCTAATGTTTTATATGTACACAAGCTCCTTTCTCAAAGGAGCTGTCGGCGTAAGCCGACTGAGGATTGTTCTTGCCCTGCGACGCAGGGAGAATCCGACCTCAGAGCTTCGCTCTGCCACCTCCTTTACGAAAGGAGGCTTTTTTGTGTTTGTCACAACACCAGAGCTGATTTCCATATCTACCCCACCGTCATATTTCCCAAACTTCTACACAAACTACAGGGCGAAAGGTTGTGATGGATATGAGCCTCATCCCCTGTACCAGCAGTTGCGTCTATCAGCAGGACGGCACCTGCACCTTGGAGCGGGCCGCCTCCTGCGGGACGTTGGATGCCCGGCCGGCTGCGGGTTGCGTCCATTTTATCAGCACCGGATCAAAGGCCAACCGCCGTGAAAGCGTCTCGGATGGTCTTGACCATGGTCAATTTTAACCCCTCGGGCCGGACCAGTTTTTCCCGATCCTGCACCGGGAGGATGCACTTGGTAAACCCCAATCGCTGAACTTCCGCCAACCGCTGATTGATCCCCGACACGGCCCGAATCTCCCCGGTGAGCCCCACCTCGCCGATGGCGACAATCCCGCTGTCTAAGGGCCGATCCCGGTAGCTGGAGGCGATGGCCAGCATGGCGGCTAAGTCCGCCGCCGGTTCGTCGATGGTCAGGCCGCCCACCACGTTGACGTAGGCGTCACACCCGCCGATGGCCAGGCCGCCCCGCTTCTCCGCCACGGCCAATAACAGCATAGCCCGTCCCAGGTCTAAGCCGTTGGCCGTCCGCCGGGGGACTTTCAGGCTGGTGGGGGTGAGCAGCGCCTGGATCTCCGCCAGCACGGGGCGGGTGCCCTCCATGACGCTGGTGACACAGGTGCCGGGGGCGTTCTCCGGCCTGCCGGATAGGAGCATCTCCGATGGATTCGGCACCTCTTTCAGCCCCGCCCCCGTCATCTCAAAGACGCCGATCTCATTGGTGGAGCCGAAGCGGTTCTTGGCCGCCCGGAGAATCTTATAGGACAGATTACTCGACCCCTCTACGTACAGCACACAGTCCACCATATGTTCCAGCACCCGGGGGCCTGCAATGTCCCCCTCTTTGTTCACATGGCCGATGACGAAAACCGTGAGGCCCTGGCCCTTTGCCATCTGCATCAGATGCATGGTACACTGCTTGACCTGGCTCACACTGCCGGGGGCGGTGTTCACGTCGTCAGAAAAGAGGGTCTGGATAGAGTCCACAATGAGCATGTCCGGCTGGATCTCCCCCACCGCCGCCTGGATCTGTTCCAGATTCGTCTCCGGCAGGAGATACAGCTCCGCACCGGAGACCCCCAGCCGCTCGGCCCGCATTTTGATCTGGGCCTGGGATTCTTCCCCGGATACATACAGCACTCTTGCAAAGCGGCTCAAGTGGCCGCAGATTTGCAGCATCAGGGTAGATTTCCCCACGCCGGGCGCCCCGCCGATGAGCACCAGGGAACCCTTCACCGCCCCGCCGCCCAGAACACGATCCAACTCCCCCAGCCCCGTGTCAAAGCGGATTTCGCTTCCGCTCTCCACCTCGGTCAAAAGCCGGGCTGTAGACGGATTGGCGCTCCGCACCGGAACGGCTTGTCCTTTCCCGCCTTTGGCTTTCCCCTTGACCACGGTCTCCTCTACAATGGTATTCCACTGCCCACAGGCACCGCACTGCCCCGACCACCGGGGCGTCTCGTTGCCGCAGGCGCTGCAGAAGAATATAATTTTCTCTTTCATGCGGGGTCACTCCCTTCGAAAATTTACATCTCTATTATCTGCTCTGTATGTCTAAGAAGATTTATAGCCTATTATCCAAAATCGTCAGATATGTTTCTTTTAGATTCTCTATATTTTGCTCTGATGCGATCATATTTTTCGTACTTCCCCGAAACGGTGCCGCTTTTCGCATCAGTACTGGGCCTATAGCGCTGTTTGCGCCGCCCGTAGACATGGATTTTTCGTTGCTCATAAAATTCACCCTCGGTTTTTATTTTTTCTATCTCATGTACGATCCTTTTTATTCCATAATCTTAGCTTTTCGATTATCGCTTCCTGTTGCTCCACCGTCAAAGGAAGTTTATTATCCCGTATTATCAAATAAAATTCTTTTAAGTCGTTTATATCTTGATTTTTCCATGTCTCAATAACTTTACCTAGTGCAAAAAATGATTTGAACAGATATCCATTTAGCTCTGTTACATAAACATGTCTAACGTCCAGGCCCCGTATCCATTCTCCCCCCATGTCTTTGCGCAATTGTTCTCCTAAAAAAGCGGCGATTTCAACTAACATATCTTGGACGCTTTCATATGGCTCATCTTTAGTCTCCACTATCTGTTTCTCAATAATCTCAAACCACTTGGAGACAGCTTCTTTGGACATATCTCCCGGATCAATTTGATGCCGTTTAATAAATTGTTCACTCAATGCTTTATAGGTTGAAAATACCCTGTCTGCCATTGCAATTGTTGGAATAGTTTCATCTTCAACGCTCATTTTATTGAGTTCTTCAATACCATATTTCTCAATGATATCTACAAATTCAAATAATATTTTCCTAAATTCATCTTCATCCTCAAATATCCATAAATCCATAGCGCTGATACTGTACTCTCCCTTTGGAAGAGGAACTCCGCTACCAACTCTTTTGCCAAGTCCCTGCCCCCATGCCGTTGTGCACAAGTTTAAAAACAAAGCACTTCCAAAATATTGTTGAATAATAATCATCTGCTTTATCGAATTAATCTCTCTTGCAAAGCCCCAAACACCGCTCCCGCTATAAGCTTTATCTAACCCATAAGTAAATCCATATTTTTCAATTGCTTTGCCTACAATTTCTATAATCATTTTTTTCTTTGACTTCATGCGGGGTCACTCCCTTCGAAATATCGTGTTATCAATACATCTTGCGATTGCATAAAGCCCGCAAGCAGGCTGGCGGCCAATAAACGCTGATAGGACTCCGTCTGTAGGAGCGACACTTCCCAGGGGTTGGACAAAAAGCCGCACTCCACTAAGATGGCGGGGCAGTCGATGTGCTTCATCAGGTACACGCTGCCGGGTGCCGGGAGGGGGTTCCGCTCCTTTTGGGGTTGGAGCGTTGTGACGAGCGCCCCCTGTACTGCCTGGGCAAATTCCTTGCTTGCATCGGTATTTGCAAAAAGCACCTGCGGCCCGGATACACGGGTATCCGCAAACATGTTCTGGTGAATGCTGATGACCACGGCGTTGGGGGTATCGTTGATCTGCGCCACCCTGGCCCTGGTATCGGCCACTTTTTTTGCCCGGATGGACTCCGCATCTTCCGGATAGTCCAGGTCAGCCGTGCGCCGGGTCATCTCCACGGGGATGCCGTAGAGGGCCGCCAAGGCCTCCAATTTGAGGCCGATTGCCAGGTTGAGTTCCCGCTCATAAATCCCCGCCGGAGAGACGGCCCCGCCGTCAACGCCGCCGTGGCCGGGATCGATGACTAGGATCACCCCAGCCGATTGATCCGAGCCCGCCATGACTGCCATATGGGACTGCCCTCTGGCGTGATAATACACCCCGGCCAGTCCCAAAAGCAGGACAGCGGCAATACCCAGCGAAATCCCCCTGCCCCATATGCGCCTGCTCACATTGTCCACGCCCCTCTCTAGGGTACACTATGAGGGGGCGGGGGGAAATATGTATGAGGCGGAATTACGGTATAGCGGCCAAATCTTTCTCCCGCTCCGGCCCGACTTTTTCCCGGAGTTGTCCACGCAGGTATTCGAGTTCGGCTAGCGTAAAAACATAAAATTTATACTTCTTCTCCCCTACACAGATACGATATACACCATAGCTCCTGTGAATATACTTCCCCTTTTTTATAAACCTCCTCATGCCATACTGCGTAATGCTCTTGTATGGCACTTTTTGCGTCCTTCTCCACATATTTCGATACGTGAAGAAATCTTCTTTCAAAGCGATACGCTTGTTTACGCTATATAAAATCACTAAAATGCCCACCACGGGAAAAAGTGCCCAGAATACAAGACGTTCCAGTAGTGTCACCATCTCGTTGGGGATCGTTGTCTCATGGGCCATTACCCAAGCGAAAATAACAATTAGCACTATCCCAACCCCAACTGTGCTGTTTGACGGTCGGAATTCTCCCGGCGTTTTAAATTGAAACCACGCATCGTCTTTCAGTTCTGGTTTTGGCTTTTTCCCCCAGAACCATCGATTTATAAAATAGCCGGGAATTCCAAATATTATTGTTATTACAACAACATACAGAAGGACTTCAAATGTTATAAATGCCGCCCCATCCATTAACAACCCCAGCACCCACATCCAAAACTCAACTCCAAACACAGCAGCACCTCCTTACAAAATTCGCTATTTCCACAATTATACTCCATATCCCCACCCACCACAAGCAAAAAAGAACCGAACACGGAATCCGCTCATAAGATGAGAATAGAGACGCAAAGCGTCTCCAGATAACTGTATTCTTAGGAGGAACCCCTCGTGCACGAGAACCGACATCACCATCCGGCCCCGGAGTTCACGCCGGAGCACAGAACCGGCATACTGCCACCGGATGCGCCCCTGGCAGTGCCTTTTGTCCCCTTCCAGCGGGACAATCCGCCCCAATACAGCCCGGAGGACGGTTTTCCCCGGGGAACCATCTTCCCCGGCTTAGATCTCCCCTGGCAGAATACCGTCAACCGCTCCCAGCCCGCCGCCGGGACGCCCCTGGGGGAGATCATGGAATTGGAGTTCGCCCTCTATGATCTCACCCTCTATCTGGACACCCACCAACACGATACCCACGCCATCGAGATGGCAGCGCACTATATGAGCTTGCTACATACCGCCAGAAAACAATACGTCGAGCAACACGGCCCCCTGTCCCACGACGAGGCCATCCGAGACGGCAAATACACCTGGCTCCAGGACCCCTGGCCCTGGGAATACCAGGAAAGGAGGGACTGATCCATGTTTCGATATGAAAAGAAGCTGCAATATCCAGTAAATATTAAAAATCCAAACCCCGCATTGGCAAAATTTATTATAAGCCAATACGGCGGCCCAGACGGCGAATTGGGCGCCTCCCTGCGCTATCTCTCCCAGCGGTACAGTATGCCCTATCCGGAACTCCGGGGACTTTTAACGGACATCGGCGTGGAGGAATTGGGCCATATGGAACTGGTCGCAACCATCGTCCACCAACTGACCCGGAACATGACCGTGGAGGAGATCAAACGTGCCGGGCTTGAACCCTACTTCGTAGATCACACGGCGGGAGTCTATACCCAGTTCGCCTCCGGCACTCCGTGGAATGCCGCCACTTTCGCCGTGAAAGGAGACGTAATCGCCGACCTGACAGAAGACCTGGCGGCGGAACAGAAAGCCCGGGTGACCTACGACAACATCCTGCGCCTCTCCGACGACCCCGATGTGAACAACGTGATCCGCTTCCTCCGGGAACGGGAAGTGATCCATTTCCAGAGATTCGGCGAGGCGAAGCGGGAACTATCAAGTAAGATTTTTCACTCAATTTCACTGCAATGGCTTGTCCGAAGCGTATGCAATCAAGTAACAGTCTGCTTGGAAAATCAACGGTGTGTAACCGTCAGATTTTCCAAGCAATATCAATATTTCCATCCGCTATGCGAATTATTTTGATTAGGGCGTCCACCACGGTCTGCCTATCCTCAAACGCTGTGCCGTGCCACTGCTCAACGTGGTTTGTAATGGCGTCCAAGCCATCCTCCTGCACGCAAGTCA